>VOFK01000364.1_pt1 | contig 267288 bp, 276 predicted proteins | sample 5384121 | NCBI WGS metagenome assembly VOFK01 (sample SAMN12384730, study PRJNA508395) | human gut metagenome | isolation source: healthy gut J | host: Homo sapiens | reverse complement strand
CAACCAGCATCAACCGTTTCAGGAGCGCGGCAACTCTGGATCATTAGAGTATTGATAAACAACTTTATACTCTAAAGCCACATCTTCACTCTCCTTTTCTTTTAAATTAATCATCGATGTTTTTCTTGTGCGCCCAATAGCTCTACTAATATCTATAGCAAGGTCCCTTTCTTTTGTTCGTACCTTCGCCTCAAATTTTATCTTTCAGCAGTAGCCTTATAAGATTTATATGTATCACATTTGTCCCAACAAACGGCGACGTTCATTACAATTTTACAAGGAGTCCATCTATTTTAGCCATGCACCTCCATTATTTATTACTTAAATCATATATGACTCCTAAATATGCATCACCTGTTACTACCTCCGACCAAAACAAATACCACAAAAACCCACACATAATAGCAGGCATTAAATTATCATGTGAGGTATCGCTGTTTCAATCATCAAATACACCGTCCTCATTATTCAATATTAATAGCCTCTGCCTGCTTTTTAGTTAGTTCTGCAGAACGGCTATTTCTTCGGCTATGATTCTGGATGTTGTAACGCGAATTGATCTATCGAACGGTAAAAATCCGATGTTATTTCATACTATACTTCACTCGCTTTCCACAATGGCGCCGGGATAAAACCAACGGGCTTCACCGCCGAAACGCTGGCAAATTAAGCTATAATTATATGATTCAGCCAATTCATATGCTCCCCATATCACTATTGCCATGCTTTACCATAGAAAACAGGCATTTCTCGCAATCTCTATTTTTTTAGGCATTCGTCTTGAATGGTCTGTAAGGCTTCTGGATAATTTTTTGTAATCTGTCATTTTTCTTCACTCCGTTCTGTATCTTCCACATTTGCCGCTAAAATCCGAATAAGCAAACAGTTCCCACTCTGGCAAATTATCTGGTATAGTGCTTGCATGACGCATACAATCCAGAGTTTTACACACTTTTCTCCTTCGTAAAATTTGTTACTAGCTAAGCAGAAACAAATATCTCTATAGCACATCATTTTCTGTTTCACTCCAATCTAACCTTTTGCCCGCAACGTGGGCAGTAATTATCGCTGCGCATTACTTCTACTTTGCAGGTATCTTCGGGCAGAACCACACCGACGTCCCAATCACACATGGCCCATCATTGCTATCATCGTTTCGCAAAATAAAATACCAATGGCTTTTTTTGGTAAAGTCCCTATTACGATCAGTCATTATCTATTCACTCTCACTTTCAAGCCAATATTTTTATACCAGTTTGACATGGTAATTTTTTTTTTACAGTTTTCACTGCCGCACTTGTAACCACATATTTTTTGACAATTGTTTCTGCCTGCTGCCTCAACAAATGCTGCCATTTCTTCAATGCTCATAGCTTTAATTCTTTCGTAGTTAGTCATTTCAGCTCTCCTATTCTTCTCTAAAATCAATATCAGGATACTTATAAAGTAGCATTTTTCTTCTTCAGCAAATAGACCTGCGTTCGCATCCCTTTCGTGTCGACATAATATATATGCCCGTCATCTTCTGTAACCTTTGAAATCCGCTCTGTAAATAATTGGCCTTATCCTTTTTTGCCTGCAATCTCGTAAGCAGGCTGTAAAACAAATTCAGGCTGTAATTCAATACTTTTTTTTACTGCACCGGTACACTGCAACCATTTAAGATTAGCGTAGTAATCGGCTTCTTTTTGTGCTGTCAAATGCAATGCCGTCCACCTCGGTAATCTTATTTCCGTATTTCAGAGCCGGATCACAACCTGATAAAGCCGAAGCAGGCGTTACACTGTCAGAACGAATTTTTTTTTCATGAGATGCGGTGGTAAATTATCCCATCCCATCTACTCCACTCCATTCCATTCTTTAAAATAAGCTTTCTTCCGGACGTACTTCATATATTTTTTGCAACGCTTATTTATCTCATCCCTAAACGGACAAACCCAATCAACAGCATTAGTTGCCGACAATGCTGGAGTATAATGCTCCGGAAGAATATGATTCTTCCTAATATGCTTCTTGATAACTTTGATTTCAAATTGGGTTAATGGCAAACAATTACTACAGCAATTACCACAATCTGAACATTTACCATTTTCAGCACAAAAGTTTATGACTTTATCTTTATTAATCTGATCAAACAGCGTTATTGCAGCCATTCGCATCACTCTAATGACATTATTAGTCTTAGCGATTTGACTCATAAAATAATCCCAGACGATATCACGTTCATCAAATGTTTTAAAACATTCTGTCACAATAGACGTCATCCCATTATTACCAGTCTCATAAATAATCCAAATTTTTTAGGTTCTTTAAAAAGTCAACACTCATAGATGTTATCTGGTCAATCCTAATCAGTCTCTGTATCGGGGATTGATCCAAACTTCTACGTGAAGCAACTCGTATAAAAAGCTTTGGGTTCAAAGTTGCATTCCCAACTTTTTCTCGACAGCATCACCTTCATTTGGAACTAAGTTTTTAGTATTATCACTATTAGTTATATCTTCCATTCTAACGCTCAACGCTATCGCCAATTTCTCTGCGATAGCTTTCGATACATTTCCGCCATTTAGTTCCAATTGTCTTATAAAATTTAAATCAACTTTACTTGCTACAGATAATTCAAACTGATTCATCAAAGAATTTTCTCTTGCTGCAACTAATTTATTTTTATTAATAATCATTTTATTTATCCTCCCACATAAATTCGCATTGACCAGCTGCAGGATTATCTCTTGCAACCGGAACACCTAACCGATGGTATAACTTACGATATCGACAATTTTCAACTTCAATACCTTGTGTACATAGATGACACGATTCAAACGCATGGTCTATTACCGTATATAAATCATCAATAGATACTGTCACAAGCTCCTGGGGATTCTCCTTATCAGTTGGTACATATCTCTTATCGTCACTGGTCACATAAACCATTTTGTTATGATTATGACGGCGTTGCACAGTCTGCAGTTGATCCTTATCCAAGCAAAACAATCGTTCTTCTAACACCTTTTGGCAATTAGTTGCTGCAGATCGCAAGCGCTTTCTCCACTCCGATTCAGGTGTTCTATTAGCAATAGCTTCTAATTCTCCTGAGAATGTGCCAACCTTCATAGCATCTAACATTTCATTTTTTGACATATAGCGTTCTTTTTTCATCAAATCACCCTATTTCGATACATTGTCATTAAATTAGAAATTGCCTGGCCATCCATATGTATATTATTCTCTCTGCAGCTAATGTAGCAGCTTTGAGAACTTTACCAAAGAAATCACGAACTATATCGCAACCATGTTGGTCCAACGCTTTTCCATTGGAATCCCGCAATATTTTAAACTGGTCCTTGGGTATTTTTTTTTTTTTTATCAAGCTGTTCATCTCCAATGTGAAGTAATCTTGCGTATACCTAAAATCTATTATTGGTTAAGGCTTTGTAAACAAAGGCAACACATATACCAGTAAAGACAAAGCATGAAGTATATAAAACAATGTAATCAATCATAAGTTAAAGTCCTTTAGGCTAAAAATTCTTATTCCCTTAGCCTTTGCAAAGCGTACTCAGCCAAACATCCGCGGGATGTTTGCCAAGCGTTAGCAAGTAATAATCCGTTACAAACGTTCAACAGATCTAAACAGATATTTACACCATCGATATAATCAACATCCACATACATATGACCAAAATTAAGTACTGGCGAAACAAATACATAAGAGTTATTGCAATTAGTCGTCAGCTTACGAACGAGATCCTCACACGCTTTTACGTTTACATCATCACCACCAAATGGATGAGCAATATATATCAATTTTTTATCCATAAAAAATACCACTCCCTCCTACGATTCTTTAAAATGCCACCCCAAATGATTGTACCTATCTGCACAATCACACTGTTTCATACCATTTCCTGCCTCTTCAGGGACAAACCCCAGCAGACTGACAAATAGGACATTTATTTAGATACTTAGGCAGATATCTCGATATAACACCAAAACTCAAAAAATCTGCCGGCTTTTTATAATAACGAATCTGAGTACCAACCTTTTCACGTTTTAACTTCAGCACAGCAGAAACAATGTCATCAGGAAAAATCCCAATATCAACAAGAGAATGAAATGCAGCTTTAGCAACTTCTTTTTCCGTTTGTTTCGGGTATAAATCCCAAAAGTCATCAAATGTGTCAGACACTAACTGCTCTTTGGTTTTCCCTGCAGTATTAAGTACTAACTCATATAGTACTGTATTGGATTGTATTGGATTCGTATTCGTATTGGATTGGATTGGATTAGGCGGGCAAATGATTTCATTTGATTTCAGTTGATTACAAGTGTTAGCGTTTGACTTCTCAACACCTGTGGATAAAATCGTCTTTGCTGTATCAGGTGGATCAGGATATTTACTTTTACGAGTTCTAATCTGCTGGTGTTTACCCCAAGTTACCAATTGCAAGTACGGTTGCCCATTTGCTTCATAGCGAACCACCAAGCCTACCTTCGATAACTTATTTAGCGCATCATCAACAGTCGCTTTTGTTATATCCTTCAACGGAAACAGCCTAGATTTAATAATAGGAATTCTGCCATCCATACGTCCATAATCATCACAATTAACCATTAGCCGATAGAAGAACGCTTCTTCAAACCAGCTAAGTTGATCAATTGTAGGGCTGCTGCATATACTTTCTTTTATTATCCGATTACCCATAAGGCCACCTTCAATCCCAATGCTTAGCGAACAACATAATAATCTTTACTCTCGAAAATATCTTCGTATACACTTAGCTCTACCCACTCATCAGAAATCCCACGATCATAAGCGTCTAAACGATTCAGTTCCAAAGATGCCGCAGGATAAAACCATTCTAATGGAGATCCTGGCTTGAACCGCATTACACCACTTCCATCGGATACAATCTGAGCTTGATACCATTTAACCAACTTGCAATAATCGTCAGCAACAGCAATGGTTCTGCAGCTATATTCACTATCATTCATTGGTTGAAGGGTTAGCTGGAATAATCTTGCTTCTACTAATCTAATTGTTCTTATTTCCATTTTTCATCATCCTTTTAATATTTACTCTCTCCGTTGAGTGCTCTCCTCATTCTCGCCACTTTCCCGCCAAGTTGGCTATTTTTCCTACGTAGCATCTTATTCTCGTTTAAGAGAGCCTCAAGAATTGGTTTTAAAACTGGTATATATTTGTCCTCTGGTTCATCTTTAATCATTGCTAACATAGCTTTTATATTGATATGCATAATTACTTTTATCGCTCCATTCCTTCAAACAATTCAGGAAGCACCCTCGCCTTATATACTTTGCTTCTGCGGGTATTTTCTAAGGCCTTGCGAGTTTCGTTTGCCATTTGACCTATCAAATTACTGGCATGAGTATTTTTATCTAAAAATCGTACCAATGGCGTTATAACTTCGAGAGTTTCTTTTGCGTTCCGACGTCTTACGCTATACTCCTTCATCAACCTGCAAATTTTGGTCCGTGTACTCCTGTTTTTAGGATAATCAATCTCACATTTATTCCGAATATCACAAAAGGCCATATCAGCTTCTTTGATTTCTGTCTGACAAGCATTATCAATGGATTTTATTTCCATTACCAAATCCCTAAAAGCATTGATTATCGCTGCTGCCTTTTCGTAATCGTATTGCATTTCCGCCTCCTAGAACGGTATTTCTTCGTCAAACGTTACTGCCTGACCGAATGCTTCCATCTCACTTTTTTCACCTGTTGGTTTCGCTGTATCCGACCTACGCTCAATAAACTCTACTCCGTTTGCTATAATCTCCGTCACCCAGCGTTTACCGCCGTCTTTTGCATCATAGCTGCGAATTTGTAAACGCCCATCTATAAGTAATCTATGCCCCTTTTGACAGCTGTTACCCACTAATTCAGCAGCTTTACCCCAAACAACAACGGGGATAAAATCAGTTTCTTTATTGCCATTAGCATCTTTAAAAGGTCTGTCTACCGCTAAAGTGAACTGCGTCACTACTTTGCCGGTCTGCGTGTATCTAACTTCCAGATCCTTAGTCAATCGTCCCATTAAAACAACTTTGTTCATTACATTACACCTCTCCAAATATGCCACTCTACTGCTACCTCTGCCAAAGCACAACCAAGATGCCATAGGAAACCTGCAGCGAAGATAAACGCTAAAGTAACAGCGGCTTCTTTTTTACTCATATACACTCAACTCCATCTCTAACAGGTAAATCTCTTATTTGAGCTGCTAATTTTGACTTTAATTGTAGATTAATTTCTTTTCCCCAGTTTTCATATTATGATTAAATTTATTCATTATCTTACTTTCTCAAAATAGTTTCTGTTGCAAATCCTCTGAAGCAAAGCGACGCTCCAACTCTTCAACTGAATAGTTGGGCTTAAATTTGTATTCTACCCTGCTGTCCATGTCAATCAGCTCTTGCCATAACTCTGGGTAATATTTTCGCAGCGTCCGCAGTTCGCTCAACCTCTGCAGAGGGCAGCACCAGCAGGATACGCGTCTGAAATGCTCATACAAGCCACCCCAATCAAAGCCCCTGTCATAGCAGTATTGCAATGCCTGTTTCTCAGTTATACCCCAATCAAACAGCGGGTGTACTGTATTTTTAGGCATACTTTTATGACGTTTTGGCTCATCTGCAGCTATACCGATGTACTGGGTATATTCACCTTGGCTTTTTAGGTATTTCTTTGTAGGTTCTTGCTTTAGCAACCGAGTGCACCAACGTACCCACATTCTCGCCCAACCGTAACCCTGCGACATTTTACCCTTCCCCTTGGTCTTGATATGCTCCGCGAAATAATAATCAAAAGATTTTTCTGCTTTTAAGGTAGTAATTTTTCGACCTATGTATTGCTCAACCTTGCCAATGTGGACATACATACCCGGAAACTCCTTGCCTGTATCGCAAAATATGATCTCATCCACCGGCATATTTTGATCTAACATCATTAGCAGCATACAAGTACTATCTTTGCCACCGCTAAACTGTACGATGTGCTTCATAAGCTAACCTCTCGTGTGATCATAGTCTTCGAACTTCTTAATCGTCCTAAATATCTGTTTATTGTTAACCCAACGCTGCAGGTACCTTGTTTTAGCTAAAGCATTCGGTTTGTCAAAAATCATAATATACGGATCATAGCCAATATCCCTCAAGGTATATACACGATATAAATCCTCTTCGTGCGTGCTGCTAAAATTAGTGAGTACATAGACCCTTCTATTTCTATCACTGCCTTTCCAAGTCGACACATACTCCTTCAGCTTATCCAAAGTCACCTTATCGCAAGGATCATCCCACGCAAAATGCAGCATTGAATATTTGACTTTATTAATAGCAGCGGCCTTTTCATCTGTCATAAGGCGAATATCAATCCCTTGCGTGAAGTCTACCCATGCTCCGCTATCAGCCAACTGTCCAAGTAAGTTTTCCCAATCAGGGCAAGCCAGCAAATTAGGATCAAGCAGCTTTATGTGCTTCTGACCACGCCAAAACTGCGATAAATCAGCAACTTTATACGCTTGTATGCCTTCCTTTTTACCTACTATGCAGAATGGGCACTGACGAGGGCAACCTCTGGTCAAGTAGCCATACGCCGTATCTTTGATGCTGTATAAGCTGTAATCAGGATAGCAATGTTCTATCTCGTCCGCCAAACGACTTGTAAGATCATAACCAGTACCACCTCTTACAATCTCGTCTGCCTGGTACGCCTGCAAATCATCCGATGTAAAAGTAAAAACCTTTGCCATGTACACAATATCGTAATGCTCTAAACTTCCAGCCCACTCAACGCTATTGTTCCATTTTTTATGCCATGCCGATATTTTCATCAGTGCGATATTCGGCCAATTATGATTATCCACATCAACAAGTCCTATTTTCATCAAATCACATCGCTTTCCGCAAAGCCATTCCACAAAGCTCCGGAAGATTAGCAATTACTAATGCTGCTGGCAACTGCGGCGGCACTGCATTACCACACCGGGCAACCTGTGCTGTTTTAGGATATGGCCTGCCGAGATAATCACACTCAATAATATATGTATCAGGAAACCCCTGCGCCCGAAACAACTCTCTCGGTGTCAGCATACGCATGCCAATATCGATTATTTGATACTCCTGGTCAGCAACGGTAATCAACCCGAAACGGTCCTTTGTTGTGATCGTATGCAGTGGTTCATCTAATGTCTGACCGCCACCCTGCCCATAGTACTTGAGCAAAAATGCTCTGACCTCTCCGAAGTGTCCGCCACCTGCTGTTATAGTATTAAGTGGCGACGTCACAGATTGGCCGATACTGTTATTATTAAGCTGTATCAGGTTACTAGTTACAATGGCATTATGATCTACCGTTGTAATCGTTGGCAGAGGCTTATCTAATCCAGCACCTGAACCTTGATAATTACCGCCGTAGTGTTTTACTAAACTTGCTGCCACAAGCCCATACCTGTTGCTGGCATCAACCACCATCAATGGGCGCTGTAAAGCCTGTCCCCGCACTTCTTTTTCGCTTTGCTCACCGTGATACTGGATTAAATTCGGTGCTATTAACATATGCTCATTTTTCGTACAAACAGTACTGAGCGGTCTTTCAATATCACTGCTACGGTTATCACCGGCAAAACCATTTTGGCAAATCTGCGTTACATATGGCGTTACCAATCCAAAACCATGTTTAGCTGTAACCGTTGGAAAAGGCTTATCAAAATCTGCCCCACGGAAATTATCGCCGCCATGATTAACCTGCACAATAAACGGCTGCGGATTATCAATAACAAACTTCTGCAATCCTTTAGCTATCCGGCGCAGTGTATTTTCTGCAAGTGGTTTCTTGCGTTCAAAAATACTTGGACAGGGAATTGACCAGTCAATGCACTCTGCAGCAGTATGCCACGGTTTCAGCTCTCCCGACTGAACTTTCAAGCTTTGTGGATCTCCGTGTGTCGGTTCTGGCCAAACTATAGGCCTCCCATCACACCGGGCAATCAGAAAGAAACGTTTGCGAATCGTTGGCGCACCATAATCACAGGCCCGCAATTCACGCCAATCTACCTGGTATCCGTGTTTTCTAAGTGCATTTACAAAACAGTTAAAGGTGCGCCCTTTCTGATCAGGGTCAGGACGATCACCACGTAAAGGCCCCCATGTTTTAAATTCCTCCACGTTTTCGAGCATGATCACTCGTGGTTTTACTGTAGCCGCCCATTTAAGAGCAACCCACGCCAGCCCTCGGATATTTTTATCAACTGGCTTTCCACCTTTTGCCTTGCTAAAATGTTTGCAGTCCGGGCTAAACCAACATAACCCTACAGGTCTGCCTCCAGTAGCTGTAACCGGATCAATATCCCAAACTGATTCGTTGTAATGCTCAGTGTAAGGATGGTTTGCTTTATGCATGGCAATAGCCGCTGGATCATGGTTAATAGCTATATCAACATCACGTCCGATCGCCATCTTAATTCCGGTACTAGCGCCGCCCCCGCCGGCAAAATTATCAACGACAATCTCGTCCCATAGTTCTCGCTCCATCTATATCAATCTCCTAAAACAAATTTATCGGTATATCTGCTTCTGCTGCTTTACAGTTTCAGGGTTAATGTCTATGCCGATATATCGCCATTATTTATCCTCACTTCCGCTTTGAGCAGCTTGTAATTCGTCCTCAGTAAAATCCCCGGCAAAAGCAATTTCACCCGATTCCAAGTCAACTGTGCGCCCATCAGAAAGTTGTTCAATCGTAGCGGTAGATTCTATTGTTGGGATATCATCATCATCAAACTGTCCTTTGGCAACCGCTTCAGCCGCAGCAATCATGGATGGGGATGCAGATTGATAGTCAATACTCATAACACCCCACTTACCAATCAATTTACGTAAAATGGTTTTACGACACATAGCATCTTTATCATCACGCCATCCCTTGCCCATATATTTGCCTTTTCGGTGTTTCAATTCATGAGCTTCTAATGCTTTTACCGTCATATAAATAGTTTTTTCCATACCATTTACCAAACGAAAATATCCACAATATCCAATGATTGGTTTAACTTCACGCTCATCTTCATTTTCAATAAATTCAATTTCGATATCTTCTGTTAATCGATTATATTTTTTCAGTTCCCCTTCACGAACATCAACAACATTTAACTTCTTATACACACCTGTACGCATGGCCAATTGATACATACCCTATAACCCATAATAAAAGTAGCTTCCATACGTTTAAATTCTTTTCCATCTTTATCTTTAACTGTATTATTAAATGGGACAATATATGCATATCCAAGACCTGGATCGACAGGCAAATCATAAGCTGCCGCTCTAAGTCCAGCTTGAATAATAGTCATCGGAGCTTGTGCAAACACCTTTTGCAAATTTGCGTCAGCATTTACTAAACTAACTAAGCTACCGGCAAACTGTGCAGATCTTTTGCCAAGCAATTCATTGATTCTTGCCTTAATACCATTGCTATCAAGCATTTCGTTCATAATTAAAGCAACGCTCTTTTTCTGTACATCTTTATTTTCATTAGATTTATTTACTGTAGATAACAACCCACCGCTTGTATTTGCCATTTAAAACACGCTCCTTTATAATTAACCAACTTTAAATACTCTGATTGGATTTCCAATTTTGCTGTATGATTCATAGATTGCAGGCTGTTCTGCTTTCAATCTTTTACTGTCAACAGTCACTCTTCCCGATTGGATTTTCCATGTAACCTTATCTTCACCTATAATGCCAACCTCAGCATCACCTAACATTGATTTCAATTCATTCTCACTTAACTTCTTTTGTTCCTCAAGTTTACCGATACTTTCTTTAATACTCCGTAGACGCTCTATGCATGCCTTAGCGGCGGTTGGAAGATCAATAGTTTTACCACTTTCTCCATGAAACTTATCAGCAAGAGCATTACTGCAGTCATTACTTCCATCTACAGGCGGCATAGTATTAGTGATTACCATTGACCAAAAATCAACTGCAGCCTTTCTTAACGCTTCAATGTCAGCCGCATTACGTGGCACTTCTTTCCATATAAACTTATTTCCACCAATCAATACAGCGATATACCACTTCTCACAACCAGTAACCATCATGTACCATTGGCATTGAATGTAATAACTATCTGGCAGTTCATCATCAGCCCAAACTTTACTGTTAAAGGCGTTAGTCGTCTTACACTCAAGACCTGCGTTCTCACCAATTACCATCCGGTCAACACTGGCAAGCATATACGGATATTCGTCATCCTGCAGCATGCCCCGGCGCTGAACCTTCTTTCCTGTCAGCTCACAAAAACGATCAGCAACAGCCTGCTCTAATACATTGCCCCAATAAACATACTCGTTATCGCTCAAATCTTCCGGTTCAACCTGCCCTGTCTTTTCCATCCAAAGCTGAAACGCCGACTTCCACGGATTAAGTCCCACGATTGCAGCGGCTTCGCTGCCGCCAATACCAGACTTACGCATTTCCAGCCATTTACTACGATCTTGCATTTCCTCAACAGTCATAATCAGTTTTGCCATTTTTATCTATCCTTTCTTCTACAACATAAATAATCTTCAGTCGGAATATATTCCGACAAAACGATAACCGGAACTCCATTTTTGTCGCAAATATGATCGCCCTCACCGATAGGTAAACAATGAGAACACCCTTCACACGTCAGCTCCACATCTTCACAGTCGCAGCGTTCTCCTGCATCTAAATTAGACCCACACTTAGGACAAGTTTTATAAGTCATACTTCATTGCTCCTTTTTCTAAAAATAATGATTATAGAAAACAGCGAAACGATATGCTATAATAAAAATTGGGTAGAAACATATCGTTTCTATGTTTTTTCACTTTATAGGCGCTGCGTCCCTAACACGGCGTCTATTTTTTTATACTTAACGGTATTAAAAGATGGTCTCCTGGTTGTAAAAGACGACCAGTTTTAAACAAATTCTGGTTGCGATCATCTTGGCAAATCTGCCACATAAATTCTCTTATATCCTTGATATGTTCCGGCGCATAATGGTTAGCAATAGACCAGAGAGTATCACCATGATGCACAGTATAAGAAACTACTTCTACCTGCGCTTCAGGCTGGATAGCATCAACAGAATTAGCAATGCTTAAAGCCACCAAAATAACGCCAATCAAAGCAATAATGTATTTCATTACAGTTCACCTCCATATCTAGATTTAACTCTTGCCAAAACCTTATTTTTAGATTTTTGCTTTCTATATTTTCTATTTTGCCGGCGATAACACAAACGATCATCGATACATACCGGCTTATTATTGACATAATGCCAATCAGATATAGCCTTTCCGCATCTGGCACATCGTTGTTTTATATCCCTGGCCATACAACTACCTCCTACGTTTTTTGCTCTTTTTCTGCATCTTTTTTAAACACTCAAAACTGCAGAAACGATAAATCGTCTTCTCTTCTGCATTCCATACTTTCAGTTCGGTAACTGGTTCAATAGCTGCAGAACATACATCACAGTAATTTTTCAACGCAACCTCCTTCTTGCAAAGATCGCATAATGTGCTATAATTGACTTGACCTTAGACATAATTGTCTACTAACCCCTAGAAACCGTTTGTGTACCAGCACAGGCGGTTTCTTTTTTTGTTTCTCTCCCAAAAATACTAAGCAAAGCAACAGCTGCTTCTCTAAGTTCACTTATCAAATGCGAACTTACTCTTGATTGATTTACAACATCACTAATTATTGCCGGTAAAACTCCAACAACATCGCTAACTTCTTTTTGCATTTGTAGTACACCAAAAGCTAATGTCGGGCTTTCTGGAATCAACCCAAAAATATCGCAAAAAACTACATTTTTCTGCAAATGCTGAACTCTTAACCACGGTGTACGATAAAGATAAGACATCCTTAAAACCGTTGAATCAGGTACCGGCGATAAACCTAATTCATAATTTTTCAGAGTACTCTCTGCCAAAGCTAATTCTTGAGCAGCCTGAATACGTCCAATTTGGCTAAATAATCTAGCTTGTAAATAAGGATTAGCTGTATTAATTGCCATTTTTAGACCTCCTTCATGGTAAAATTTCTTTAGATGTTGTACATGTTTTATGGCGCCGTCTTAAGTCGCGCTTAAAAGCTTCTGCACATTTTATATTGCTGCAAATCCTAATGTTCTGTTTGCTTATATCATCCCAGACGTAGACATGTTCACAGCTTTTAATCTTATGCCGGCAGATAGGACATTCCAATTAAACTCACCTCCTCCTATATCCCGTTCTAGCAATTTAACTAAACCAATGACTTGCTCTATTGATATGGCACCATTTCCAAAATGTCTTTCTACAGCAATTTCACTTCTGCTCACATAATGTTTTTCCATTAAACTCTCACCAGCTTTCCTTTCTTTTTTCATTCTGCTTTACCAAGTTTTTTGATACTTTTTTAGGGTATCTTCTGAATATTGATATCCGTTACCATTGCCAAGAACGTCTTCCCACCAACGTATTCCATATAGAAGCCGCTTGACAGCAAACCTACCAATATCATCATCATGAACATAGAAGAACAGGTCATGCCTTCCACCTTCTTCATTTTTTTCTAAACATGGTAAAGTAACAACTTCTTCGGCAAATTTAATTCGGCAACCCAATTCATCCACAAAAAACTGTTCGAGTTCTTCTTTGCTATATCCATCTAACGTAGTTGCTGGCCAAACACATAGCTGATTAAATTTTGATTCCATAACAATCACCTCACGCGCTTTCATCTAAAAAATACTCAATTGGAACATTAAAATATGCTGCAATTTTCACTAATTTATCTAATTTTGGTGTATATTTCCCCTGCTTCCATTCTGTTAATGTAGAAGTAGATATACCTGTTTCTTTACTTACCTGATAGGCAGTTACATCATTTTTAGATAAAAGAGCAGCAAACTTCTCGTACATTTTGACACCCCCTTTAAGAAACTCAAATTATTCTTGTTATTATCTCGGAAAACCGATATAATAACATTAATTAACAATTCATCCTCGGTTCGTTTATCCGAACTTATTATTCGGTTTTCTTAGTTTAGTTAATCTTAACTCGGTTTATCGAAAATGTCAATATTTATTTTTCGACTTTCTTAGTTTAGGAGTGAGATTTATGTATGAAAAATTTCAAGAGCTACTAGATAAATATGGAAAAACGGCAGCACAAGTAAGCAAAGAAACAGGTGTTGCATCATCCACTTTATCGGAGTGGAAAAAGGGAAAATACACACCAAAATTAGACAAATTACAAAAAATTGCGGATTTCTTTAATGTCCCAATCGATTATTTTAGTGCTACAGAAACTAAAATATCTACGAACGATCACTCAGAACGACCTAAAGACCTCGCCAAATTCCTTGAAAATACTGAAGTAATGTTTGATGGTGAAGTACATCACCTGGACGAAGAAGATAAACAGAAATTAAAAAATGCTCTTGAATTTGTGTTCTGGCAAGCAAAAGAAAAAAATAAGCGTAAACCTAAAAAATAGGTCTACGCTTAAATAATCATGTTCAATATATCATTGCGGGTCGAAAATCTTATACTAAAGTATGATACGGCAAATCCATACCAGCTTGCCAAATGCTTAAACTTCGATATCTATGAATTAGATTTGCCATCAGAAATAAGAGGTTTTCTAATCCGACCACTAAGGCGCAAATGTATCGTTTTAAATGCTAATTTGTCTGAAGTACAAAAACGAATAGTTTTATGTCACGAACTTGGTCACGCTCGTTTGCACTCCGGATATGGGTATTATCTTAGTACGAATAAGCCTTACTACGTCCCATGTCGACGAGAAAATGAAGCAAACGAATTTGCAATCCACCTACTATCATACAGCCATGACCTTGACGCAAAACATCTCAATGCAATAATTAAAGAACGTCGGCCTGATCCAGTGATAGTGCATCAAATAATAAACGAATTAATTAATCAATAACAATTAAATGTTAAATAAAATCTACTAGGGGATGAATCTTGTGAAACATTTCAAAAGAAATGTATTTATTCTTATTACATTATTATTGACATTTTTAGTTGTAGGATGTGGTGGCCCTTCTTCAAAAGAGGAAGCTCAACGAATAGACAAAGAATATTACCAGTCTACGAAAAAAATATATTCTGACTATGAAAAAACTTTCGCTGAACTCAGAGAAAAATACAACGATGCATCAGAACTAGATATTAAATTTGCCCAAATTGCTGACTCTAAGTATATTCCTGAAATATCTAACCTCAAAGAAAAGTTGCAATCCGAAAAGTTATCTTCTGATTTAGAAAAACAAAAAATATCCCTACTAAACCTTATAGACTCCTTTAATGATTTTTTTAAACACGCTTCATTATTAAAAGACAAATCAAATATTAATGAAACAAATTACAAAAACGACATGTTAGTTATATATACCAATATATTAAACAATAAACTCGAATACGAAAATGAATCATCAAAAATAATTTTTGAAAAAGGTACATATGAATTAAATCTAAATAATTTCAAAAAAATTCATAAAGGAGACTCTTATTTGAAAGTAGCCAACTTATTTAAAATGCCTGGTCAATTGACCAATTCAAACGAGAGTAACACGGCTTTAATCGGTCATCGTAAACTAGAGCATTACTATTGGGAAGATAACGATGCTTTAGTAAGAATTATGTTTGAAAACGATAAAGTTTATATGTTAGAACAGCGTGGATTAAAATGATTAATATATTATTCCAAGATTTTATTCTAACAAATTATTGATTATACCAACACGAATATATGCAACTTAAAAAAAAATATCAAGAACTCAGGAGGTCCTGACATATGAAAAAGATACTGGCGTTAGTTTTTATTCTGATGTTATCAGTTTCTTCCATCTGCAGTACTTTTGAACAGCCTGATCCTGATAGATGGTTTTGGATTGGCTCTGATGATAAAATTGGATTCTGGTTAGATGCTCAAACAATGGAATTCGAAAAAGAATACTCTGACAGAATAACTAGAGTATGGGTTCTAACTTATACTGCCAAAGATGATACTTCTACTAAAAGCCTTTGGGAATACAATTTAGACAAAAAAAACTTAGAACATTATCTGATGTTGTATATAACACTTCTGGTGATGTTATATACACAAAAAAAGTACCCGGTCTTTGGGAAGCAGTAATACCAGGTACATGGGGTGAATCCATAATGAAATTTATGAACTTAGCCTATGAGTTCCAAGAAAAGCAAAAATCTGAAAATAAATGATCAATATTTTATTTGCAATTTTTCTCTTCGGTGTTTTATGCGCTATTTGCGCCAAAGGTATTTACCGAGCAATAAAATATAAGCAGTCCTTATCAGTCAAAGAATTTGCACTGCTTACAGCTTTGGTAATGGGTATAATGATTGCTCTTTATATTGGTGGTAATAGTATGATTACAAACTGAGAGGTATATAAGCAATGGATTCAAACCAACTTACTGTAATAATCACTACTGCTATTATAACTTCTGGAATTGCTTTAATTTTCCAATTGCTTTTTGAAGGATACACAAGATCAAATAACAAAGTTAGTATTCGACGTAATATAGTTACATCCCTGATCGCTGACTTGGAATCCAAAATGATTCTTTTTGATTCTAGAATGAAAGAGCTTGGAGATATTGAACTCAACGATCCACTAAAATATGAATTTATATTTTTTCCAATTCGCAGTAATTATTTTACAGTATTTGAAAGTATTGCCGTAAATCTAGGATATATTAGCAATGAAGTATTAAAAACAGATATTATACTTACATACTCAGAATTAAAAGGTTTTTTCGACAGTTTACAGGCATTAGAAGATATCAGTAAACAAGCCCAAGCAATCCCAAAAAATACTAACTCTGACCTAATAGCACAACTAGCAACTAATCACTATTGGTATGCTAATAAACTACTAAATGAAACACTACCAGAATTATTACATAAAATAAACAATTTAAAAAATAATTTAGAAGAATATTATCCCCAAATTTAACAAAAAATAATATCACTACTTTTCATTTTAACATTTGCTAAAACAGTAAGTTTCTATATAAACAAGGAGTAGCAAAGTATGAGTAACATAAAGTTGTTTCAATCTAAGCAAATACGTTCTGTATGGAACGAAGAAGAACAGCAATGGTATTTTTCTGTCGTTGACGTAGTTGGGGCTCTTACAGACAGTTCTAATCCAACTGATTATCTTAAAAAAATGCGTAAAAGGGACTCGGAATTAGGTACCTACATAGGGACAAATTGTCCCCAGGTAAATATGCTTACAGATACTGGCAAAAATCGGCGTACACTAGCAGCAACAACAAAAGAGTATCCTGCGCATTATTCAATCAATTCCATCACCCAAAGCAGAACCATTTAAACAATGGCTTGCCCAGGTAGGTAGCGAACGAATCGCCGAAATTGAAAACCCGGAGCTGGCTCAAAAACGAATTCGTGATACCTATAGAGCTAAAGGTTACAGCGATGAATGGATAGAACAACGTATTCGTGGCATAGCAATACGAGATACGTTAACCGATGAATGGAAAAAGCGTGGAATCAAAGAAGGAAAAGAATACGCTATCCTTACCGCAGAAATTAGCAAAGCAACCTTCGGAATCACACCGGCAGAATATAAAAAGCTAAAATCCCTTGACCGTCCTACAGAGAATTTAAGAGATCATATGACTGACCTGGAACTACTTTTTCTCCGCTCTTGGTGAAGCTTCCACCACTGAGATAGCGAAAACACATGATGCTTACGGTATGAAAGAAAATTCCTCTGCAGCTAAAGCTGGTGGTAAAATTGCTGGTGATGCACGTAAGGCACTGGAGAAAAAAACCGGACGTACAGTTATATCAAAAACCAATTATAAAGAACTTCAAGAAAAAGACGTTAGAACACAACTAAAAGAAACAGACAAATAAAAAGCAGCCCAAATGGGCTGCAATTATATATCTATATTATCAGAAATACTATCATCGAGATCTAATCTTAGTTCGCATAACTTAATGATTAAATATTTCAAGTCATCCTGATTTATTTCTATACTTATGTTATTTTCTTCTAATGCAGTTTTTAGATCTATAACTTCAGCATTCCATAAAGCGGTTTAATCGATCTATTTTATTTCTTGTCAGCAACACGATTTTATTCCTCCTGAAAGGACCAATATATATGGACACAAATAACTTTTCCGGATTTCCCGAAGGTATGTTTCTTGATTATTTTCTAAACAGAATAAGCAAAGAAGAATTTAAATCAACATTTGAAGTTCCATTCTTAGCCAAAGAATTGTATAGTTTAGACAATCTTTATAATCTTCTTAGATACTCTCTCTTTAATGATACCACGAATCAAGCTGGAGTGCACTTTTTACTATTAGGAGCAAAAACTATCACTGAAACAATAACATTGAAAAGTTATGGAATTCAAACCATTTCTATAAAAGAAAATCTCCCGGATTATATTATACAATCATTCCACTGCAACCCAATTCAGCAGAACACTCCTTCTCTCATGGCGATTGCAATCAGGAACCAACAATTGCCTGAAACTTCAATAGATATATTGCCTATCTTACGAGAAAATTCTCATGATGCCACGGGAACCTTAGAAATTATTATTTTTGCTATGCAAAAAAATAAAATGGAAAATATTGTCTATAAACTTCTAATTGATGCATTCACATGCTGTATACAAAAAAGATTTCAGATATGCAATTATTGCAGCACATAACGCTTATGAACTTAGTGCAAAAAAATATTTTTCTGAATTTGCTTCTCAATGTCCATTGAATGAACCAGCAAAAAAATTTTTTAAAAATTTTGATAGAGAAAGCATTAGTTCAATTTCAACAAAATACTTACCTATAATCACATCACTTACTGGAAAACCGATGCCACCGAAAGAAATTTTAAATAATATTCTTACATTAACCAAATTAAGAAATAGCTTAAGTCATAAACTAACAAATCCAACGAAACAAGATATCGATATGATTTCAGATTGTACGTTATCAGCATTCCTAATATGCAAATACTTCGAATTAAGTATACCACACAAAAAACTATCCAACTGAGTCTTTTTTTTCAGCACAATGAAAAAAGACAAGTCAAGAGTCCACCCCCATAAGTATTTGGAAGTAATAATTTGCAGTCCACATGGGCTGCAAATTTTACCCCACTCTATACAAACATACGTTTTAGGAGAGATGCAAAATGTCAGTCGCTGTATATTGCCGTGTCAGCTCTGAAGAACAAGCTGAACGTGGAACAATCGAAATACAAAAAGAATTCGCAGCTAAATATGTTGATCTATATCAGTTAGAAGTTTTCGACTATTACTGTGATGATGGTATCAGCGGAACAATACCTGTTGAAGCACGTCCGGAAGGTAGCCGTTTATTTAGAGATGCTAGAGAAAAAAAATTTGATACAATCCTTTTTTACAAAATCGACCGTCTTGGCCGTAAAGTACGTGTAATTCTCAACGCAGTACATGATCTTGAAGAACTCGGTGTAAGTATCCGCAGTATGACAGAACCTTTAGAAACCGAAACCCCGACCGGCAGATTTATGCTTACTTCGTTAGCTGGGATATCGGAATTAGAACGTGACACGATTTTATCAAGAATGTGGGCCGGCTCCCAACGTGCCGCCAGACTCGGCAACTGGCTCGGAGGTATCGTCCCATTTGGTTATCATGTTGTTGATAAACAGCTACGGATTTCAGATGATATAATGCCAGGATGTAATTTATCTGAAGCCGATGTTATTCAGTTAATTTTTGACTTGTCCGGAAATCAAAAAATGTCTGCAATAAAAATATCCGATTATTTAAATGCACTGAATATACCTACCCGCTATGATTTAAACGGCATTAATGGAAAACGTAAAAAGAATGCTTCGTCCATTTGGTATCCTAGCCGAATATTATCGATAATAAAATCAACAACCTATAAAGGTACCCACAAATACGGCAAACGTGCTACAAACAAAAATAGTAAAATAATACTTAGACCGGTCCCAGCTATAGTAAGTAATGAGCTATGGGAAAAAGCCAACGAAGCTCTAAAAATAAATCAAATTACCGCTATGAGAAACGCCGTTCGGGAATACTTATTACGGGGCATTATCAAATGCGGTAACTGCGGCCGTACTTATATGGGTACCGCTTATTCAGGCAGCGGACGTAAAAAAATCCCCTACTACGTATGTAATGCAAAAAATTCATATCTGGCTCATAACACCGAAAAATGTATATCGAAAAATGTTAGAGCAGACTGGCTTGAACATCTTGTATTAGAGGACTGCATAAAAATATTAAAGTCCCCAAACAAAATCCTTAACATGGATTCGGAAAAAGAACAGGAATCACCTACAAACGAAGTAAAAAAAGAGCATGATCAAATCAAAGCAAGTTTGAAAAAATTATCAGAAGAACGTGCGTCCATAATTGAGCTGTATCGAAAGAAAATTATTTCCGAAACAGATTTGTCATGCCAGCTTGAAAAGCTTTCCATGGAGGAAGCAACGTTACAGGAACGCCTAAAAATGAAAATAGACAGCAAAAAATCTGCTGCCACAAAACAAAATAAAGAAAAAACCATTTCTCTTTAAAAGAATTCGCTGATAGATGCCAAAATCTTGATCCAGAAAAATTATCATTCGAAACCAAGAGAGCCATTATAGAACTTATTGTCGAAAAAATTACGATAACTACAGAATCGGCCCCTGAAAAATATTATCCTGAAATATCTGTTGATATTGAATATCGGTTCGCTACCACTCCAAATCATATTGCCTATGTTGAGGACTGCACGGTCACGGGTTCTGCGCTGTGCACATAATAAAATTAGCAGGAAAAGTAAGCGATGCCTGTACGCGGCTGATCGTCACATAACCATCTTCCAGCGGCTGACGCAGCACCTCCAAAGCAGTACGCGAAAATTCAGGAAACTCATCTAAAAATAAAACACCATGATGGCTCAATGTCACTTCTCCAGGCCGCGGCACACTGCCGCCACCTATAAGCGCGCTTGAAGAAATCGTATGATGCGGACTGCGAAATGGACGTTCCAGCATCACCCGTTCCTGCCGCTGCAGCAAACCTGCAATACTGTAGATTTTTGTTACCTCCAGCGCCTCAGCCTCTGTCAGCGGCGGTAAAATAGTTGGCAGCCGACGTGCCAGCATAGTTTTACCGCTGCCGGGAGATCCTACCATCAAAATATTATGTCCACCTGCCGCTGCAATTTCCAGTGCTCTTTTTACTACCTGCTGCCCGCGCACTTCCGCAAAATCCACATCATAGACACTGGTTGCTGCCGCGCAGATAGCTTCCTTATCCAGTACATCCAGAACCTTTTCACCCCGCAGATGCTCTACCAATTCAAGCAGCGATGCAGGTATCAGCACATCAATACCGTCAACAAGCCGTCCTTCAGCGCAGTTGCCTGCAGGGATCACAATGTTTTTCCTGCCAATGTCACGTGCATGCAGAATCATTGGCAATACGCCTGCAATCTGCCTGATTGTCCCATCCAGTGCCAGTTCGCCCACAAAAATAGTATCATCAACCTGCTCCTGCTGTAAAACACCGCTGCTGACTAAAATACCAACAGCAATAGGAAGATCAAGACCGGAACCATCCTTTTTCAAATCAGCCGGAGCCAGATTTACAGTAATCCTGGTCATCGGAAAGATCAGGCCCGAATTTTTCAGTGCAGCCCGTACCCGTTCCCGAGATTCTTTGACTGACGTATCAGGCAAACCCACAATATCAAAGCTCGGCAGCCCGTTAGAAATATCCACTTCGACAATGATCTGTTCACCATTGATACCGCAGGTTGTTTCTCCATAAACTTTAGCGTACATAAAAACGCCTCCTCTTATTTTAAAAACAGTGCGGTAAATGGTGTAATCTTGCCACATTGCCCTCAACTAAAATTTCGATCACATCAAAACTGAGCATTTGCTGATGCCTGTTTTCCTGCTGCAAATAAAAAAGCGCCGCACTCCTGATTTTCTGCTGCTTGGCGTATGTAACCGCCAGACGGGGCAGCCCAAAATTCAGGTTGCGGCGTGTTTTTACTTCTACAAAACTAAGCTCGCCGCCTTTAGCGGCAATAATATCGATCTCGCCATAACGGCAGCGGTAATTACGACGGCAGATAACGTAACCTTTACGTTCTAAATAAGCGCAGGCAGCGTCCTCACCTTTTTTCCCCAGCCTTTGCCGCGCTTCCGTCACTTCTCTGACACCGGCGAAAACAGCCTGTTACCTTCATGTTCAGCAGGAGGCAGATGCATACTTTTAATGGGCTCATAACTGCGGCGATGCCACTTAGTAGCTCCAAACTCAGCAATTGCCTGCATATGCTCCCTGCTGCCATAACCCTTGTTACCGGCAAAACCATACTGAGGATATTGTTCAGCCAGTTCTATCATCATCCGGTCACGAGTGACCTTGGCAATAATAGAAGCAGCAGCTATCGAAGCACTCAGCGCGTCACCGTGAATCAAGGAAACTGTTTCAATGCCGGCCGATACGATCGGCATTGCATCTACCAGCGCCACCTGCGGCTTAATCGCAAGATGTTCCAGAACCTCAGTCATTCCCTGCTTCGTAGCCTGATAAATATTCAGCTCGTCAATATTGCTGATACTGACTACATTTACAGAAACAGACAGTGCTTTGGCAAGTACTTCGTCATAAAGCTGCTCGCGCTTTACTGCCGAAAGCTGCTTGGAATCATTAAGTCCGCTGATAAATACCTCCTGCGGTAAAATAACAGCCGCTATCACCAACGGCCCTGCCAAAGGTCCCCGTCCTGCTTCGTCGATCCCGGCAATATACTGTGCCCCCTGATCGTAATATTTACGTTCATAGGCCAGCATCTCCGTAAAACGCTGCTGCTCTAAACGCAGCTTTTCCTGCCTTTTATGATAAGCGACAACCAGCTTCTGCACACCGCTGCGCTCATCGGCAGCAAGTTCTGCCACCTGATCCGGGTCAGGCTCTCCCACCAAAATCTCCTTTACCTCGCTGATCTTCATTATTCACACCCCTAATTAAAAAGGCCGCGTTGCAGCGGCCTTAATTATTTTCACTCGGTTCATCTAAAGTAAAACGCCCTAAGCGTCCTGTGCGAAAATCACGCAATACCAGCTGGATAACCTTATCAATGTCAAGCACACCGCCGGCCTTCAGGCAGCCGCGCGCGACGGCTATTTTAGACATTACCTCACGCACAGGCTCAGCTTCTGAAAAATCAATAGCGTACTTTACACGCAGATCCTCCGGATAGATATGCATCAAACGTTCAAGCAACAGCTCTACTGCTGTTTCCCTGTCATAAACATCCTCTTTGATCGCTCCCGTTACTGCCAGACAAAAGCCTACTTCCGGATCTTCAAATTTCGGCCACAAAACACCTGGGGTATCCAAAAGCTCCAGACCTTTGGCGATAGTCACCCATTGCTGACCTCGAGTCACACCAGGTCTGTCCGCTGCCACAACTTTATTTTTACCGACCAAACGATTGATCAAAGTAGACTTACCTACATTCGGCACACCCACGATCATAACACGGATCGAACGATTGCGTACACCTTTTCTCAGCCACTTATCCGTGACAGGCCTGGCCACCTGCTGGATCGCAGCCACCATCTGTTTTACGCCCTTACCGGTGCTGCAATCTACCTTACAGACAGGCAAACCGCTGTTTTTAAAAGTCTGCAGCCATTTTTCAGTCTTTTCCGGATCAGCCATATCGATCTTATTCAAAGCAACGACCTTGGGTTTATCCCCCAGCATCTGGATCAGCATCGGATTGCTGCTGGAACGTGGGATCCGCGCATCCAGCATTTCAACCACAACATCAACCAGCTTTAACTGCTGTTCCATCATCCGTTTCGCCTTCGTCATATGACCGGGAAACCATTGTATCTTAAAATCCATAATTATCTCCTCGACCGCCTATCAAGGCAGCATACGCCATCTTTCAACAGGCCAGAAAGCAACAACTGCTTCGCCTTTTACAAGCTTCAGCGGCACAAATCAACATCGGCAAAACGGCTGTCTTCAGAATTATTACGGTTATCTCCTAAAACGAAGATATGCCCCTGAGGCACAACAGATTTTCTGTAATTAGACTTATTCGGGCCCTTCGGATCATCCTTGTAAATATAATTTTCTTCGATCACACTGCCTTTGACCAGAACCTTACCGTCACGCATCTCAATAGTATCACCGCCGGTCGCGATAACGCGTTTGATAATCGCGGCTTTCATCCTTCGGATAACGGAAAACAACGATCTCACCCTTTTTCGGCTCGGTAAAGAAATATTTATACTTGCTGACGATCAGGCGCTCGTGGCTTTCCAGCGTCGGATACATCGACGTACCCTCGACCATATAAGGCTCTACCACAAAAGTACGGATACAAAAAGCCAGCGCTACGGCTACAATGATCGAAACCAGCCAGTCGCTGATAGTATCCTGCCAAGATGTTCCTGATTTTTTAGTACTCATATATACTCCCTCTTATTCCAACGCATCAACTGAATCGGTGCGGTCTCTTTTATTTTTGCAAACGTACTCACAACGTTCGCAACACCGTTTCTACGTTAACAAACATTAGTGGATTTGTCAATCGCCAAAGGCAAATTGTCGAAAAAATTTTACATTAATATAGTGTTTTTTCTTGCCCAAAACAGTCGCTTGCGGTAAAATACATAAGTATTAGCTTTTCCAAAATCATCATTAAATAGGCAGGATATAACCCGCCTGTGTAGAATATTATAATGTTACTATTATAGCAAAATTACAAGTTTCCAAGATGTAAGGAGAGATCACCATGGTCAAAATCGCTGTTATCGGCAGCTGTTCCATCGACCTCACAGTAGAAGCAGGCAAACGGCCTGCAGCCGGCGAAACAATAATCGGCAGCAGGCTCATAGTTTCACCAGGAGGCAAAGGCGCTAATCAGGCCGTTGCCGCCGCACGTTTAGGAGCCCAGGTACACATGATAGGCTGCGTAGGCGACGATGCTTACGGCACCATGATCATCAACAACCTGAAAACCAACAACGTCGATACCGGTTATGTCAGCGTCCTGCCCGGACAGAACAGCGGTACTGCCCATATCACCCTTGCCGAAGGCGACAACAGTATTATCGTCATCAAAGGCGCCAATGATCTGGTCATGCCCAAACATATCGATACTGCCTGGAACGTCATTGCCGCCGCAGACCTGGTCATGCTCCAGCACGAAATACCGCTGCCCACCATCGATTACATCATCGGCAAATGTGCAGCGGCAGGAATCAGCGTACTTTTAAATCCGGCTCCCGTGCAGCCCGTTCCTTCTGAATGGCTGGATAAAGTCACCTATGTGACCCCCAATGAACACGAAGCCGAAGCCCTTTATCCCGGTAAGACCAGCGAAGAAATCCTGCTGATGCAGGAAGAACGCTTCTTTATGACACTTGGCAAAGCAGGCGTTGCTTATGCTAAAAACGGCAAAGTACACACTGTTCCCGCATTCGTCGTTAATGCCCAGGATACCACAGGCGCAGGCGATACCTTCAACAGTGCTTTTGCCGTCGCAAGATGCGAAGGACGCAGCCTAGACGACAGTATACGGTTTGCCAACGCCGCAGCGGCCCTCTCCGTTCAGAAGCTGGGCGCACAAGGCGGTATGCCCTATCTTAAAGATGTAGAAAGGATGCTTGGAGAATGCAAAAAATAGGAATCTTCAACAGCGACATCGCCAAAGTCCTGGCTGACTTAGGCCATACTGACACTATCGTTATCGGCGACTGCGGCCTTCCGGTTCCGGCCGGTGTCCCCAAAATCGATCTGGCTCTGAAACCAGGTACTCCTTCCTTTTTAGATGTCCTTACAGAAGTGTTGAAATATATGGAAGTCGAAAAAATACATATCGCTTCCGAAATGGAAAGTAAAAATCCTGCTACATGGCAGAAAATGCAGGAGCTTTTTGAAGGTAAGGAACAGATCCTTAGCGACCACGAAGCCTTCAAAGCCGCTGCCAAAACTGCTAAAGCAGTGATCCGCACCGGCGAGATCACCCCCTACGCCAACATTATCCTGCACGCAGGCGTTATTTTCTAAAATCGATTTTACAGCAAAGGAGTTTTGCGACTAATGGAAATCACCATGAAGGGTATTTCAAAAGCCTTCGGCTCCAACGAAGTACTCAAAGGCGTCGACCTGACCTTAAAATCAGGAGAGATCCACGCTCTGATGGGTGAAAACGGCGCCGGTAAATCCACCATTATGAACATCCTTACGGGTATCCATAAAGCCGACAGCGGCACGATCTGCGTAGACGGACGGGAAATAAGCTTCAAAAACGCACTCGAAGCCGAAAAATGCGGCATCGCTTTCATCCATCAGGAACTTAATATCTGGCCCAATCTCTCTATTCTCGAAAATCTGTTTTTGATGCAGAACGTAACCAACAGTTTCGGAATGCTTGACTTCAAAAAAATGCGCAGGCTGGCCGAAGAAAAATGCAGTCAAATGGGTATTACACTGCCTTTTGACGCAGAAGCAGGCGAATGCAGCGTGGGTCAGCAGCAAATGACAGAAATCATGCGTAACCTGATGCTTGACGCCAAAGTCGTCATCATGGATGAACCTACGGCCGCCCTGACAGAACGTGAAACAGAAAAACTGTTTGCCGTAATGCACGCGCTTAAAGACAAAGGCGTTGCCATCGTCTACATCTCGCATCGAATGGAAGAAGTATTCGCCCACTGCGATACCATCACCGTAATGCGCGACGGCTACGCTATTAGCAGCAAACCCACCCGCGAAACCAATATGGAACAGGTGGTCCGCGACATGGTCGGCCGTTCTATTACCGAATATTACCCTGGACGCACAAACGAACCCGGCGAAATAGTCCTGGAAGTCAAAAACTTCTGTCAAGACGGACTGTTCAACAATATCTCCTTCAAACTGCGTAAAGGCGAGATCCTCGGCGTAGCAGGGCTGATGGGAGCAGGCAGGACCGAGATCATGCGGGCCCTGTTCGGCGTTGATTCCTGCAAGCACGGTGAAGTTTACCTGCATGGGAAAAAAGTCTGTATCAAAACCGGAAGACGCCATCAAAGCAGGCATCGGCTTCATCACCGAAAACCGTAAAAGTGAGGGCCTGATCCTCGACTTCTCCATCTCCAGAAATATTGCGCTGCCCAGTGTCGATACCTTTGCTAAACGCAGCGTGATCAACGCCAAAAACGAAACAGCCTTCTCCGAAGCGCTTTCTAAAAAACTGGGTGTCAAAACCGCATCGATCGACCTGGAAGCAGGCGCACTATCAGGCGGCAACCAGCAAAAGGTCGTCATTGCCAAATGGATCGGTATGAATCCATCAATCATTATTATGGATGAACCGACACGCGGTATCGATGTCGGCGCCAAGCGCGACATCTACGATCTAATGAACGAACTGACCTCTCAGGGCGTCGCCATCATCATGGTCTCCTCCGAACTGCCGGAAGTTATCGGCATGAGCGACCGCATCCTCGTTATCCACGAAGGTAAGATCGCCGGAGAGCTGGACCACGAAGAAGCGACACAAGAAAAAATAATCACCCTTGCCACAGGAGAGGACAGTAAATAATGAATATTAAAGAACGTATCCGTAAAATGGGCCCCTTTATTGCCCTTGTCGTAACCTTTATCGTCATAGCCGCCTTAAACGACAGTTTTGTCGATCCCAATAACCTGAAAAACCTGCTGCGTCAGGTTTCCATCAACGCCCTTATTTCTTTCGGTATGACCTTTGTCATCCTGACAGGCGGCATCGACCTGTCTGTCGGCAGCCTGCTGGCACTTTCAAGCGCCCTGATGGGCAGCCTGATCGTCAGCGGCATGAACCCGATGCTGGCGATCCTTGCTGCCTGCTTCATAGGCATGGGCCTTGGCGCTGTCAACGGCTTAGTCATTGCTTACGGCAAAGTAGCACCCTTTATCGCTACGCTCGCCACCATGACCATTTATCGCGGTCTGACACTGGTATATACCAATGGTAACCCTATCAGCGGTCTCAGTGACGACACTATGTTCCACGACTTCGGCCAGGGCTTTTTCATGGGATTGCCAGTACCTGCAATCATCATGCTGCTGGCATTTGCCGTTTCCTGGTTCATCCTTAGGAAAACCCCTTTGGGCCGTAAAATCTACGCAGTAGGCGGCAACGAAAAAGTTTCCTTCATCGCCGGCATCAAAATAGAACGTGTCAAAATCTTTGTTTATGCAATCACCGGTTTCTTCTGCGCTCTGGCAGGCGCAGTCCTCACCTCACGTCTCAATTCGGCCCAGCCGACTGCCGGCACCGGTTATGAACTTGACGCCATCGCCGCCGTAGTTTTAGGCGGAACCAGTCTTTCCGGCGGCAAAGGTTATATCACAGGTACACTGGTCGGCGTGCTTATCATCGGCACACTCAACAACGGCCTCAATATTCTCGACGTATCCAGCTTCTATCAACAAGTTGTCAAAGGTATTGTAATTTTACTGGCGGTACTTATGGACCGCAAAAAAGCTTAGGAGGCACTCACCAATGAAAAAAATCTGGACTCTTTTAGTAGCTGCCATCACAGTACTGGCAGTGCTCACTTCCGGCTGCGGCAGCAGTGACAAAGCTGCAAAACCCGCTGACGGCAAAAAAACAACTACCATCGGCTTCTCCATCTCTACACTCAACAACCCCTTCTTCGTATCCGTACGTAAAGGCGTTGAAGAAGAAGCAAAAAAACTCGGAGTCAATGTTAAAATCGTCGATGCGCAAAACGATCCCGCAAAACAGGCCAATGATATTTCTGACCTGATCCAGCAAAAAGTAGACGTACTGCTCATCAACCCGGTCGACTCCGCAGCAGTATCAACTTCTGTGGCAGCTGCCAACAAAGCCAGCATCCCCGTTCTGGCGCTCGACCGCAGCGCCGATAAAGGCACAGTAGCCTCCTTCATCGCTTCTGACAACGTCAAAGGCGGCGAAATGGCAGCCGAATACATCATCCAAAAACTTGGTGAAAAAGTAAAAGTAGCCGAGCTCGAAGGCATCCCCGGCGCATCTGCGACCCGCGAACGCGGCGAAGGCTTCCATAAAGTAGCCGACCAAAAACTTACAGTTGTTGCCAAACAATCTGCTGATTTTGACCGCAGCAAAGGCCTGACTGTCGCTGAAAATATGCTGCAGGCCAACCCTGATATCCAGGCTATTTTCGCTCAAAATGACGAAATGGCACTGGGCGCTATCGAAGCAGCCAAAAGCGCTAACAAAAAAATCTTTATTGTTGGCTTTGACGGCACTCAAGACGGCTTGAAAGCAGTAGAAGCAGGCACTATGGCCGCAACTATCGCTCAACAACCCGAACTGATGGGACAACAGGGTCTTGAGGCTGCTGTAAAAATAGCCAAAGGCGAAAAAGTTGAAGCTAAAATAGGCGTACCGCTCAAACTTGTAGACAAAAAATAATTACTGCCCTTTGACAATTTGGACAAACATAAAACCCCGGCGCAATGCGCCGGGGTTTTGTTTTATCCTGCACAGGCTTCTGAAATAAACGCCTTCCTTTTAAAGCTGTACTTCAAATCAACGAACCATTTATTACTTTTGGCATCGCTGCCTTTTTGATAACTATAGCTTACACCATAAGTCATATGGCCCTTTTCTGCTTCCAGGCCCACTTTACCAATAAACGAACCTTTATCCATTATCGTATAACCAAGTCTGTCTGCCGCAGTAGTCCCAGGTAAACCAACCGTCATACTGCTGTCAGTATCCCCCATAGCCCACATATACGACAAATCGACATTCGGGCGAATCTTCCAGCCATTATCCGTAATATTTTCATAAGTCAGCGACACACCTACAGGCAGCAGCCAGATATTCTGTCGCTCAGGAGCATAATTAAAAGCTGCCAGACCGCCAATATCCGAACTGTAAGAGCCTGTATCGACGCTTAAATATCTTAAACCAACATAAGGCATTACCTGCAGATTATCATATTGATATAGTTTTTCGCCTTTGATTCCCAAAGTGATCGTATCAGTTTTCGGATTTGCCGTTAACAGGCTGCCGAAATTATTTTGTTCCACATCACTGTCACTGCGGCTATAACCGATATCAGCAATCAAATTGGTATCAGAATTTCTCATGCTGCCATATAAGCTTACTCCCCAGAAATCAAAATCATTGCGGCTGTAAGCGGCACCGCCGACACTGGTAGTATCACCACTGCCATAAGTGAAAGCAATACCGCTTTGGAATTTGCCGATCTTAGCAAAATCGGTTCCCAAAACAAAACCATTATATTTGCTGTCGTAAGAAGCAGAACCACCAGCCATAGCCATATCGCGCACTTTATCCTTACCGTGTACATATTGTGCCCAAATCCCGGCACCACTCTTATCTTCATACAGACTGCGGCCTTTACCGCCAACCTCTGCAATCGGAGCAGCGTTCAACGACATTCTTCCTGTAACAGTACCTGTAACATTGCTGGCAACAGAAACCGCATTGGCACTGGTACCTGAAGTTTCACCCATCTGTACTGCGGCATTGATATGCGCAGCAGCCTGAGCTGATGTAATATCGGCGCTGCCGGTTACAGCAGCGACAAATGCTTTTGCACCCGGAGCAGATTTAGCAACAGCATCACTGTCTGTTACGATGCTCCCAATAACAGAAGTTGCTGCCAGCGACGTTCCGCCTGCTGCTGCAACTATCTGTTCTTTGGCAGCTTCTTTTTCATCAGCACTCAAATCTTGCAATTCCTTATAAACAACATCATAATCTCTGTTATTCTGTTTGACCTCTGCAAACATCGAAGTCCTGTCATAAGCAAGATTTTCTTCTTTCCAGAAGTTAGCTGTGCTGCTTTCGTCCACACTGACTATTTTATAAGTACCGGCAGTTTTCAAATCGTTGATGCCCAGTTTGCCGTTTTCATTTACTGCAAGCGTACCGCCGTTTGTAACTTTGAGCACAGCCTCATCAGCATTTGCTGTAACACCTGTCAACGTAAGATTATTTACTTTGGAAATATCTAAAGTACCTTTATTGACCGTGGCGCTGCCTTCCCAATTCATAGTATCTGAGCTGATAGCGATATTGCCGCGTTCGTAAACATTGATATCGCCTGTCAGTTCTGCAGTATCCGTAACATTGACAGCTATATTAGTCGTACGGTCATGCTTACTGTATCCATCACCCATACTGCCCGCATTGATATCGCCAGCCATTACTAAATTTCCGGCAGTAATATGCAAATCAAAAGCATCAGCATGTTGGATACCAGTCAAAGTTCCATAAGTGCCGCAAATATTTCCATCAATACTCAATTCATTGGCAGTTATATTCAGCGTGCCCCAGCTGCCAGAGCCAAAAACGCCGCCAGCAACATTTGTCGAACCATCAAAAACAGCTTTATCTGCATTAAAGTTTATAGTGCCGCCTTCATTTACCTGTAATATTGAAACACCATAATCATCTTTGCCCCAAGTAGTTTTGGCATAAAAATCACCAACAGTAATATTGGCTACATTTGCAGCTCCTTTACGGACATGAACAAACTCATCGCCAGTATAAGATACTATTTTATCAGCAGTAATATTTAATGTATTATTATCGCCGGTCAATCTAAAACCACGGTCGCCTCCTTGTGCTTCTGAACCAACATAAATCTCTTTGGCATTGAGCTCCAAAGTGCCTCCAGCAGTAACAACTGCAGCGTTGTAAGCAGTACCAGGAGTACTCGAAGAACTATTTGTTGTAGAATTAGCACTGTTAAAGACAATTTTATCTACAACATTCGTTTTACCATATTCTTTGGTTTCGCCATCCACAAAAACTCCAGCATAGCGATATTCAGCACCGCCATTATAATCAGTACTGGGACTTGCAATATTTACAATATTCGGCTCACTCTCAGCAGCCCAAACGTCCCCCCCTGATATACAAACGTTGATCATCCCTGCTGCCAGCAATGAACACAGCACTTTTTTTGTCAATTTTTTCTGTCTGACCGACATCGACATACTCATCAACCTCTTTCCTTATTATTCAGCTTGTTTTCATAAACAAATACGTTATTTTGCTTGCGTTGCAATTTTTAATGCAAAGAACATATTCTGTTTTAAATAATTTTAACACACTTGTACCCCCCCGCAAGACACAACACTTATTTTTCTAAAATTTTCTTTGCATTTTTGCCCTTCATTATGCAAAAACTTATCCAAAAAGCTTGAGAAAGCAAAAAGAAGGCTGATAACAACCAGCCTTCTTTCTAGTTATCAAGTAACATCTTACGCTTTCTCCTGCTGCTCAACGTCAGTTTCTGCCAGCAGTTCATCAATCGTACAACCCAAAAGCCTGCGCAGGCTCAACAGCAATCGCAAGCTCGGCGACAGGCGACCATTTTCCACATTACATAAATGCGACTGTGATACGCCGATCTGTTTTGCCAACTTAGACTGGCTGATATCAGCACGCAGCCTGCGAATCTTAATTTCCATACCCAGTTTTTTATAATCTATTCTTTCCATATCCTTCCTCCGCTCTAAGCAGCTGTAAGAAGTATGACAGCACTACATTAGTTCCCCGCCGCCATACCTCCGGCCAACTACTTTACACTTACCGCCTTAGAAGCTATAACGGAAGCCTACGTTAGCTCCAGTTTTTAGTTACATCGCCGCCAAAACTGCGTTCTACCTCGCCGTACAGCTCACAGTTTTTACCTAAAGTGATATTACCGCCGATACCTACTTCGAGCCAGGTATCGCCGTAGTCCTGATCTTCCATATAGCTTTCGCCGTTAGCCGCAAGCATAGTGACACTGCTGTCGCCGCTGAACTCGTGCAGCAGCGAAGCCTTGACATACACGTCACCTCTGCTGAAGGCTTTACCGCCCACAATACCTAAACGACCGATCAGACTGTTGATATCATCATAAGCGACTCTTATACCTTTAGCGCTTACATAATCATAGCCGTCTATACGGCCGAAGGTCAGCTGAGCCTGCGGCTCAAAATAAACATTATTACCGCCGTCAAAACGTTTGCTATACTCAACACCTATCGAAGTCGCATCGGTCGAATAATCGCCCTGATCGCTGTATTTACCATAGATATCCATATCACCATAAATACGGCCGCGTTTAACTACAATGTCTAAAGCGCTGTTATCTTTGCCCTGTAAGGTTCCATACAAGCTTATGGCTCCGATTTTGTTCTCGCCGCTGCCGCTGGTATAATTCAGGCTGCCGTCACTGTATTCGTATGCGGCGCCAACACGCCATTCGCCAGCCTGAGCGTCATAACCAAGCTGATAAGTTTTATATTTATTAGTAAATTCATCGCCGCCCAGCTTACCGCCGAACATTCTTGCCCAAACGCCGTTATCGGCACCGCTCTGCAGCTCGCCTAAACGCTGGCGCAGCGTGCCGTTACCGTCTATCCAGGCAGTATATGCCACCTGATTAGCACTAACTATTGTATTAACATTATCAACAGTATTCTTTTTCAAAGAACCGATTACCCAATCATATTTGCCATCATTTTCCTTATCTGCCAGTGTAATATCAAATTCGTACAAACCATTAGCGTAAACAGGGCCATCAACAACAAATTTGGTAGACGCATCAGCTCCTTTAACAAAAACAGTATTATTTCTGGCAGCTTCTTCTAAACCGCCGTCCGAAATAATTTTGATGCTGTTACTGCCGGCCGCAGAAGTTTTATCAATAATAAGCTTATCGCTGTAGCTGCCGCCTCCGTCTACCCAGCCGGCATTCATTACAAAAGTTCCGTCAGCAGTTTCTAAGTTTCCAACCTGCAAATTGCTGTAACGATCGCTGTCAGCAGTCATATTGATCACTGAGTCTTTACCAACACTAAGGTCACTGACTGATGAATTGCCCATCATATTCCAGACCGCTCCATTAGTAAATTTTAAATCTGTAACGCAGTCAGTTGCTGTATAACTATTGCCATACAAATAAGACTGAGCTGTATCAAAAGTGATATCGACTGTACCGTTCGCCAAAGTTTCGGACTCAGGGTTTTCCGGAATTGATTTAGATTCGATATAGCCTTCGATTTTCACATCATTACCGCCGCTGGTATTGATTTTAATATTACCACCTTCAGAAACTACAGCTTCACCAATATTTGCATTCTTAATGGTCAGGCCTTTTGTAAAAACAACCTCTGCAGCAGTACGGCTATAAATACCATACATATTTGCTCTACTGTCACCGTCATGCGTAGCTATCGTGATCTGCACATCGTCTGCAAAATCCAGTTTACTGCCAGTCTGGGCATAAACACCGTACATACTAGCTTGATCATTATCGCTGCTTAGATCAATATCAGTCTTGCCTGAAACGCTCAGTTTCCCAAGAGCACTAACCTCTACCCCGTTTACATAACGCCCATTTCCGTTAGCCTTGATATTTAAATCACCGGCAACCTCAACTATGCCGGCTCCATCATGCCCAACCAGACTGATGCCAAAAATATCAGCCCCATCAGACTGAGCATTAATAATTAAATCAGCATAATCTGTTTGGGCGCCAAACTGCTTTATACCATGAACGTCATTATTGTTTTCTGTTTTAGAGGTAACGTCAATAGTAGTTGCACCAAAACTGCTTGCAGTATCGCTGCCTTCTATCACAATACCGAAAGCATCATACTCAGCAGTAACTTCTATCTTAGTGCTGTCACTGACATTAGCCGAATCGTGCTCACCCATCAGGTATATCCCTGAACCGGAACCATTCACTGCTTTGCCATAGAGAGCCAGGTTTTTGACCTGCAAAGTATTGATATCAGAATAATTATTTAAGTTATTGGCTCTGATGCCATCGACACCGGCAGCTTCCAAATATATGTCCAGGTCACCGGCCAGTTCCATTTTAGAACCATTGTACAAAGTAACCCCGGCAGCATAATCCATCTGCTGCAGTTCATTATCTTTATTGATATTGACCGTTAAATCTCCGCCCTTAATACTGGCTTCACTGCCGCTGCCAGCGCTGGATCCATCAACAAAAACACCATTGGCATAGCTTTCAGCAGCATTACTGTTTATCGTAATCACAGAGCCGACAGCTGTTCCCAAATCTACTTTTCCCTGAGTCTCGACACGCAGGCCATGGCGCCAGGCCTGATATTCACCGGATGCATTATTGTCGCCTGTGCTGTCTATCGTAAGCTCGATACCCTTTTTAGCGTCCAATTTTGATACGCCGTCCACAAAAATACCGTTATAACCATAGGCATCCCCAGTATCCGACATCGTAACAGTCACCCGTTCATTAGCTGTTGTCGTATTATTTCTGCCATAAGTATAAATACCGGCGCAGTTTTTTCCCGGAGCAACCATAGTAATAGCGATCTTGTCGTAGGTTTCTCCATAACTAGAAGTACTTAAAGTATCAGTACTGGTATAATCAGATGCCCAGGCTGCGTTGTCCCCCCCCTAATATGCAAACGTACGCTGCACCTGCGATAAACAACGAGCTCAATACTTTCCTTTGTAACTTAATGCCTTGCTTTTTGTTATAGCCTTTCATCAAACTCATCTCCTAATTTTTTATGAAATACTATAAAGAAATCCCCCACTTGGATGATGAGGGATATTCTTTATAGATTTTTCAAGCTGCCATCCTGATTTTAGAAGCTGTAACGGAAGCCGACATTGACGCCCCAGTTTTTAGTTACGTCGCCGCCGCTGATACGTTCTACATCCAGATACATACTGGAATCCTTATTAAATTTGTGGTTGACGCCGATACCATATTCGATGGCGGTACCGCCGATGCTGTCACTGTAGCTGGCGCTTCTGCCGTCAGCGCTGACATTTGTGTTGATGTCGCCGTCGAAGTCGTGCAGCACTGCCGCTTTCAGATAGACGCTGCTGCCCTGTTGGAACTCTTTGCCCAGCAGGAAGCCGCCGCGCAATACGATGCTGTTCATGCTGTCGTTGGTAACGCTCATGCTGCCGTCACGAGTGGTAACGGTATAATCGTCGCCGCCCAGATGTACATAGCTGGCGCGTACTATCGGCTCAAGGAACCAGTCGTTTTGCAGTTGTTGACGATAGCCGTATTCCACAGCGAAGCTCATGGCGTTGCTGCTGAAATCTCCGTCCAGTTTTTGGGCGATCGTGCCGCCGTAAGCGCTGGTCTCGCTGTCCACTTTACCTACTTTAGCAACGATGTCTACATGGTGGCCTTTGTCGCCGGTCCAGGTGCCATACAAAGCTCCTGCTGCCGTTTTAATCTCACCGTCGCCGCCAGCAAGGGTAGTATCGCCTTTAGCATACTGTCCAGCCAAGCCGATGCGCCAGTTGTTTCCGATCTCACGGTCATAACCTGCTGCAAAGCCGTTATACTGGTAATCATTGTCGCCTTTCAGTCCGTCGACTTTGATTTTGCCGCCGACATATTTAGCCCAAACGCCGTCGTTATCGTCTGCAGAATTACGGACGTCTCCCAGACGTTCCATCAAAGTTTCATCAGCGCCGAACAGAGTCACTGCCGCTCCGGCTGCGATCTTGTTGGCATCCTGAGCCGCCATTTGGGCAGAGGATTGAGTTGCAGCCCTGGTAGTGACCTGTGTCAGGTTCAGACCATCATCGACAACCTCTGCTTTCCCCTCATATTCATAAACCCAGACGCCGTTATCATATTTCATTTCTTTGATGTTGTAGGTGCCGCCTTTATCTGCATTTTCGATCAGTACGACATCTTGGTCCAAATGTCCCTTAGTATCAGCGCCGGCAGCATTGTTATAGCCGTTGCGCATCCCCTGGTCAAAAACAGTGATATTATAGGTACCGCTGCCGGTTACAGTATTAGTGGAAGTAATTTTGTCGTTGCCTGCCGACTGACCGTAAACGCCGTTGGCATTGGTACGCATAAAGAGCTCGTTAGTATCGGAAGCATCCAGATCATTAGTAGTGATAGTACGGTAATCAGCAGTATTGTATTTCTCTGCCTGATTATTTTCGTCATAGAAGTAGACCGTACTGCCAGCAAGAGTAGTCTTATCCTCTACAGTCAAGGCTGCAAGATTATCTGTCAGGTTCATGGCAGTACCGCTGATATCGAGAGAACCAAGACTATTCTCCTTCGTCTGTACGTCTGTATCAGATTTCAGATTCAAAGTGCCGTTTGTGAAGTCAGCAGTGCCGTTAAAGGTAACGGTTCCCGTACCGGCATCAAAAGTAGTTACCCCACCTTCAATGTCTGCCGCATGGTCATCTGCATGCTTACCACCGCTGACAGTGATAGCAGCATTATCTGCAGCATAATACATTGTGCTGCTGTTTGCCAAAATACCATTGGCGCCTTTGCGGAGCGTAGTTCCTTCAGCAGTAGTACCAACTACCTCGGCACTGATATCCATAGCCCCGGCACTATGAACAGCAATAACCGCACCTTCAGCAGCTTTGATGCCTGTAGCAGTATTAGAACCTGCCCAGTCGGTACTTGCCTTTATAGTCACGGTGCCTCCAACTTCAGCCACCATACTGCCGCCTGTCAGTTCCAACCCCACAGCCGTAGCACTAGTGGATGTACCAGCGCCCGAATACGTATATTCAACATCATTAACTTCTTCTGTTCTGTCTTTATCGCCAACTGCTGTTGCAGTGATTGTTAAATCATTTTGAACTTGGTACACATTAACTGAATTTGCAGACACAACTGCTTTGGCAGTAACAGCACTAGAACCTTCTTGCGCATCTGCGCTGATAGTCAGTCCACTATCAGAAAGCACGTGCAAAGAACCGCCGCTGGTAACAAGTCCCCAGGCTTCAGCTTTAGCACCGTTATTACTTTGAGCCACTGTACCGCTAGGAGTGATGCCTTTGCCGCCAGCACCGCCGTTAGAAACCGCATTAGCCGCTCCGTTTTGATATCCCGCTTGAGCTTTATCAATTTCTGTTACTGCAGCCCCGTCAGTTCCGTCAGTACCAACATTATCAGCTACAGCCGTACGGCCATCATGCGGGTCACCGGTAGAATCGCCTTTGAGATAAGCATTTGCAATATTAAATTTACCTACGCCTTTACCGGCCGTAGCTGTAGCGGTAATAGAACTTGTTTTTAAGACGCCTGCTGTATCAGTCAGGCTCACAGCAGTAGCAGCAGCGCTGTTACCAGCACCGCTCGTCCCTGCAGCACCGGCTGTACCACCTGCACCGCCGGTTCCGCCTTTACCTGCGGTTCCGCCTTTACCTGCTTCACCTGCAATACCTACAGTGCCGTCTGCACCTTTATCACCGCCAGCACCGATAGCACCATCAGTACCATTGGCTATACGGGCTCCGCTAGCGTCCACGCCACCTTGCCCGCCAGCACCGCCGGCTCCGCCAACTCCGCCTTCACCAGCAGTACCTGCAGTACCAGCCGCACCACCAGTTCCGCCAGTGCCGCCTTGTCCGCCAGTGCCGCCTTGTCCGCCATCGCCGCCAGTTGCAGTTACAGTTATAGTACCTATCGTAATATTCAGGTCAGTATTGGCAGTGCCAACCAGACCCTGGGCAACAGCAAGTCCGCCAGTGCCGCCGTTACCACCTTGGCCGCCAGTTCCGCCTGCTCCGCCAGTTCCGCCTTCTCCGCCGGTTCCACCTGCTCCACCGGTTCCGCCGTTACCAGCATTGCCACCGTCACCACCTTGGCCGCCAGCACCACCTGTACCGCCTGCTCCACCGACAGTAGCAGTAACACCAAAACCAGCATGATTAGCAACATAACTAACGCCGCTGCCGCCGGTTTGACCTTTACCGCCGTCGCCGCCGGCGCCGCCTTTAGCTCCATCACCGCCTACGCCGCCATTACCGCCGTCACCGCCGGTTTGACCTAACCCGCCTTTGCCGCCTGTTCCGCCTTTGCCGCCTTCACCGCCGGCAGTTCCATTTCCTCCCGTGGCATTGACATTTAAAGCATTCAATGTTACAGAGCCGCCGCTGATAGTATTCAAATGCAGGCCGTAAGCAGTGGCGCTGCCGCCATTACCGCCATTAGCTCCAGCGCCGCCGGTTCCCCCTGCCAGACCAGTATTGCCTGCTAAGCCATTACTGCCTGCTGAGCCAGCAGCAGCGTCACCGCCATCATTACCATTAGTACCAGCTGCGCCAGCGTTGCCAACCGCACCAGCTGTGCCAGCAGTAGATGCCCAGCCTGTCTGTTCAGGAGGCATACTAGTGTTATAAGTTGCTGTAACCGTACCATTAGCCGCATGCTCTACCTTATCTTCACCATTAGCGGCTTTATCCGGCGTGGTATTTTCATCAGTGCCATCGGCGCCATCTGCACCTTTATCGGCCTTTTTCGTCGTAAGTTCCGCACCATCGGCACCGCTGCCGCCCTTGCCTCCGTAACCGCCATGTCCGCCGGCTTCGCCTGTAGCACTAACAGTTAAAGAAGTACCTGAAATCTGAATATTCTTGCTGGCGCTGCCGTTTACAGTAATACTTTCAGCAGTATCTGTAATGCCTGCCGCAACACCGATAGCTTTAGCGCCGCCGCCATTACCGCCTGCAGCTCCGGCGCCGCCGGTACCGCCAATAGCTGCATTGCCAGTCACTCCCTGTTCGCCTTCGTGCTGATATTTTTCATCTACTATCAAACCGCTGGCACCGCCGGTAACATTTATCTCAGCAGAACCAACTGCGATAACAGCATTAGACATGCCGTTTTGATTGACAAGCCCTGCGCCATAACCAAAACCGCCGTCCTGACCCTGTGTTGCATGCTGTGCCAGATCGGCAGCTTGCCCTATACCGTCTTTCCCAACAACAGCCTGGACTGTCATATTGCTCAGAGAAATAGTTTTACCTGTCATATCACCGCTGGCGAAGATTTTTTCGTTATCGGTATAAGCAGAGTGATATTGGGATACATAAACATTTGATCCTTCATAGTTTTTACGAGCAGTATCCAGTTTACCGCCACTCTTATTTTGCTCTGCGTAAATTTCCAGACTGATAGGATTATTTATGGCGCCAAAACCGCCGTCGGCCGCCCATACCTGGCTCGGCACAGCCACCCATGCCATTCCCATTACAGCCAGCGTTACTGCTGCTGCCAGCTGTTTTTTATTACTTGTTTTCAAATACACCAAAATCAACTCCTTAAAATTTGTTGAACAATATATTTCTTCGGCTGACGCCGCAGGAACCAAAGCTTTTGCCTGACTTCAATACGCTGTTTTTAAATCAATATTTTAAAACAAAAGTCATATTTAACTTGTTTTATATTGTATTTTTTAACTATTTTATATAATTCTTTAGTTATTTTATCACAGATGTCCCCCCCCAGCAAGACACGAGAAGGCTATTTTTAAATTTTTTTCTGCGCCGCGTTATTACGCTCCGCGGCACTTGCGCTGCAGCGCAAGTGCGTGTACGTACTTCACCAGCAGCCCGGCGAAAACATCGAAAAAAATAGCCTGCCAAAGCAGACTAAATTTTGATCATTATAGACACTTCAAATTCCAGCACCTGCTGCAACCGTGTCAGTACGGCCACAGTTGTGCTGACCTCGCCGCGTTCGATACAGCCATAGTGCTTGGCCGATAAGCCTACTGCTTCAGCGATCTGTTCCTGGGTCAGCTTTTTATTTAGCCGCGCTGTTTTCAGCTGCCGGCCTATATATTTTTGCATGCTATCCCTCCCGCCATTATTTTAAGCAGTAAAGGCATAAAATTAACACCTGATTGTATAGGGTGTTAATTTTCGTCTAAAAAGTTTAGACTGTTTGTTGTTGCGCGCGACGTTTTACAGTATAGCCGGGTATCATAAAATTATAGAGAGAACTGATCGTTATAAAAAATTTACCTGAACAGGCAGAGAGATTGAAAGCATTGATAACCGCCGCCCAGGCTGGTGATAAAGCAGCACTGCTGCAGTTATGCGCGGATTTTAAGCCGCTTTTAAAAAGCGAGGCCCGCCGTGAGATGTTTTACCGGTCGCTGGGAAAAGACGCAGAAGGTATCGCCGTTCTGGCCTTTATCGAGCTGGTTTTGCAGTATAAGGGCGCTGATTTTGAAAACTGGCCCGGACTGGCACGCTGTAAGGTGCATTTTGCTGTTTTTGACGCGATGCAGAAGCAGGGCCGAATTTGGGAAAACGAAGCCCAGACAGATACGGACAGCGAAGCCGGAATCGCCCTGCTGGAGACAGGCTGTGCAGCAGGTGAGCGTCTGGACGAGCTGGCACGTTTTTTACTTTCACTGGAACTGCAGGAAGCGCTGCGGCAGTTAAGTGCAGAACAGAGGAAAATACTGACGCTGCTGTTTTTAGATGACCTGAAGCCGGCCGAGGTGGCAGGACGTCTGGGCTGCACTGTACGCAACGTCACTAAGCACCGGCTAAAAGCACTTGATAAAATGCGGCAGCTTTTGGCGCATTAAGGATCAGGCAAATAAAAAACAGACATTCACGTTTCGTGAATGTCTGTTTTTTTATTTAGACAACTGCAAATTGCTCAATTATTGCGGTAATGCTATTGATATTTCAGCCGCTACTTTTCAATAACTATTAAGTAAGATGCACATTTTTACTTACCTATATGGTAATGCTGTTTTTATCCATTATGGTAGAATTTATCTTGATTTAAATACAAAAAGACCCTTTCAGCTGAACTGAAAGGGTCTCTTGATTTACGATCTGTAATTGGATACCGATTATCTGCGTTCGCGAATACGAGCAGCTTTACCGGTAAGGCTGCGCAGATAGTAGAGTTTTGCTCTGCGAACGATACCACGACGGGAAACTTCGATTTTCTCCAAACGTGGGCTGTGGATCGGGAATGTTCTTTCAACGCCTACGCCGTAAGAAATACGACGAACGGTGAACATTTCACGAACGCCGGCGCCGCTGCGTGCAATTACTACACCTTCGTACATCTGTACGCGTTCACGAGTACCTTCGACTACTTTTACATAAACTTTTACGGTGTCGCCTGCACGGAAGTCAGGGATGTCGGAACGAAGCTGTTCTTGTTCCAATACTTCAATAATATTCATAATTTCCTCCTCGAATCATAGACGTTCATGTGCGAACACACCACAGCGGACCGTCCGTTTTACACAAATGACATTATATCATACTGTTCAATTAGTTGCAATTATTTTTTGAGCATTTTGACAGTTATTTTTCCCACCAGGCCTCACCGGCCAGCCGGTCTAAAATAATCGCAGCCGCAGAGCGCACACACAGGTGATTATAGTCGCAGGGACCATAAACAGGTTCAAGTACATAATCAAAACTGTTCATTGTTTCCTGTTCCATACCAAAGCCGGTGCCAAAAAGCAGCAGCAGAGGTTTGTCACCGCTGTGCAGCAACTTTCGTACAAAGCCATAGGTCACTGTATTAGGATAGGTGCGGGCATCGGTAGTAATCGTAACCGGCGCCTGCCCCTCTATTTCAGTAACCGCGGCAATAGCCGACTCAATGCTGGACGTATAGGTTACACGTTCCAGCGCGTTGCTGCGGTCAGGATTATAGGTTTTGCCGTAACCATGCTGCCAATAGTCAGTTATCCTTTTGATGATTTCCGCCTGTACCTCCAGCGGATGGATCAAAAAATATTTTTTGACATCATAGGTGCGAGCGGTACGCGAAATATCGTGGATATCGAAGTTAGTGACGGCAGTAGCAATGACCTGCATATTTTTATTGTAAATAGGATAATGCACCAGCCCCAGATAAAGGTTAGCCATTATTATCACCTGCGAGTTCCTGTTTGATTTCGTTAAGCAGCAACACATCCTCTTTGCCAAGCTCTGCAAGCAGATCAGGCCTGTGCAGATAAGTCGCTTTAAGGGCTTCTTTGCGGCGCCAGCGATTGATCAGAGCGTGATTGCCGTTACGCAGCACTTCCGGTACTTCCAGTCCTTCAAATTCCACCGGCCGGGTGTACTGAGGATATTCCAGCAGTCCCGTACTGAAAGAGTCTTCAACAGCACTGGCCATTTTTCCAAGCACGCCCGGTATAAAGCGCGCTACAGCGTCCATAACTATCAGTGCCGGCAGTTCGCCGCCGGTAAGTACATAGTCGCCAATGGAAAGTTTTTCATCGACCCAGTTGAAGATCCGTTCATCGAAGCCTTCATAATGACCGCAGACCAGAATTAGATCCTGGCCGCTGCGGGCATATTCTTCAACAATATCCTGCTTTAATGTGCGCCCGCCCGGGCACATGGCAATAACCCGCGCTGCAGGCAGCTGCTGTTTGGCCATGCGGATAGCCGCTACCATCGGCTCTGGCTTCAAAACCATGCCGGCACCGCCGCCAAAGGGCGTATCGTCCACTGTACGGTGCCTGTCAGTTGCAAAATCGCGCGGATTGATGCAGCTGACTTCTACAAGTCCCGCATCGACGGCGCGTTTGATAATGCTGTGACCGGCAGCTTGTTCAATTTGTTCAGGAAATAAGGTAATAAAGAGAAATCTCACGGTGCATCTGTCCATTCAGGTAATTCGACCACGATCTTACGGTCTGTAATATTTATTTCCTTAACGTGCTTTTTGAGGGCCGGGACGAGGATATCCTTGCCTTCCGGTACAGCAATAACGTAAACGTCGTTGCTGCCGGTGCTGAGCACGTCTTTCAATGTGCCGAGCTGTGTTCCTGCCGTATCGAATACGGGCAGTCCGAGCAGGTCGGCTACATAATATTCGCCTTCTCCAAGCTGAGGCAGATCTTCACTGTTGATTAAAACCTTTTTGCCGCGCAGCAGTTCGGCATCGTTCATTGTTTCCACACCCCTGCATTTCATCAGTACCATACGTTTATGGAACCGGGCAGAGGTGATCTGAAGCGAACGGCCGTCTTCGAGCAGCAAAGAGGAAAGCTCTAAAAATTGTTCAGGATGATCTGTCTGCGGCAGAATACGAATATCGCCCCGCACACCGTGCGGAGCGATAATAGTGCCAATAACTACTTGTTTTTCCATATCATTCGCGGAAAGCAATGATCTTGCCATCCTCAGTGAGGATCTCGGCGCCCATCAGAGCGTCGATATCAGTGCCTATGGTGATCTCGACAGTACGTTCAAGTGTACCGTGACCGATCTCCGCACCGATCTCCAAGGCTTCAGCGCGTTTAAGTTTATCTTCGGCTTCTGCTTTAGCGGCATTGATCTTGTTTCTTTCCATTTCAATCTGCTCACGCAGTGAAGGAAGTACGCTCAGGTCGCTGGCGGCCTGAGAAAGAGCTTTTTTGGCTTGGAATTCGAAGTGCTCGATATCCAGATTAATCGTTTTTATGGTGTTTTGGACATCTCCAATAATTTTCAACTTGAGATCTTCTGTTACTTTTGCTTTTATTGCAACCGGAACACGTACAAACATTTTATCCATATCGTTTACCATCCTTATACGTCTTAGACAATCTCTACGACAACTTTTACATTCTCACGGGTTGCAACAGCTTTCATGACAGTTCTGATTGCTTTAGCAATGCGGCCCTGTTTTCCAATAACTTTACCCATATCTTCAGGAGCAACATGGAGGCGAAGCACCGTTGATGTTCCGGTGGTTTCCTCCTCCACGACTACTGCAGACGGATTACTCACTAGAGACTTGGCCATGACTTCTACCAATTCTTTCATGCAAATCACGCCTCATTTCTTATTTTGCTTTAGATTCAGCATATTTTTTCATGATGCCGTCTTTGCTGAAAAGGTTTTTAACGGTATCAGTAGGTTGTGCACCTTTAGCCATCCAGGAAAGAGCTTTCTCTTCGTCGATCTTTACGGTAGCGGGTTGTACAGTGGAATCATAGAAACCGATGCTTTCGATGATGCGGCCGTCACGCGGAGAGCGGGAGTCAGCAACAACGATACGGTAAAAAGGAGCTTTTTTAGAGCCCATACGTTTTAAACGGATTTTAACTGCCATGTCTATTTCACCTCCTTAAACCAGATGTTGATTTAAATTTATTTGTTCATAAAAGGCATTTTGAAACCGCCTTTTGAAGCAAACTTAGCCATACCCTGCATCTTTTTCATCATCTTTTTGCTTTCTTCAAAGTTTTTGAGAAGCTTGTTGACATCCTGCACGCGCATACCGCAGCCTGCTGCGATACGTTTACGGCGGCTGCCGTTGATGATATCGGGATGACGGCGTTCTTTCGGGGTCATGGAACGGATGATGGCTTCAACGCGGTCGAATTCTTTTTCGTCAACATTGGCTTCTTTCAGCTTTTGGCTGATGCCGCTCATACCGGGGATAAGCCCCAAAATAGTTTCCAGCGAGCCCATTTTTTTGACCTGCTGCATTTGTTCCAGGAACTGCTCGAGCGTGAATTCGTCTTTGCGCAGTTTCTTTTCCATTTCCAAAGCTTTGGCAAGGTCGGTAGTGGACTGGATCTTTTCGATCAGAGACAGGATATCGCCCATGCCCAGGATACGGGATGCCATACGGTCGGGATGGAAAGGTTCCAAAGCGTCAAGCTTTTCACCCATACCGACAAATTTGACCGGGCGTCCGGTAACTGCTTTTACTGACAATACAGCACCGCCTCTGGCGTCGCCGTCGAGCTTGGTAACGATAAGTCCGTCTATGCCCAGCTCGCCGTTGAAGCTTTCTGCTACAGTGACTGCGTCCTGGCCTGTCATCGCATCGACAACCAGCAATATTTCATGCGGATTGACGGCAGCTTTGATATTGCGCAGTTCGTCCATCAGTTCTTCGTTGATATGTAAGCGGCCCGCGGTATCGATGATTACCGTGTCGCAAGCCAGTGAGAATGCTTTATCCATTGCCTTGCGCGCTATCTCGACCGGTGATACCTGATCGCCAAGAGCAAAGACAGGCAGTGAGAGCTGTTCGCCCAGAACCTGTAATTGTTTGATAGCCGCAGGACGGTAAACGTCGCCCGCTACAAGCAACGGCTTTTTGCCTTTTTTCCGCAGCAGGCTGCCAAGCTTGCCGGCGGTAGTAGTTTTACCAGCGCCCTGCAGACCTACCAGCATAATGACTGTAGGCGGTTTGTCCGCTACGGTGAGCTTGCTTTGTGTGCCGCCCAAAAGCTGGGTCAGTTCGTCGTTGACGATCTTGATGATCTGCTGACCGGGAGTCAGGCTTTGCTGAACTGTTTCGCCCAGCGCGCGTTCTTTGATATTGGCAACAAAATCTTTAACGACTTTAAAGTTGACGTCGGCTTCAAGCAGAGCCATCCGCACTTCGCGCAGAGGCGCTTTAAGATCGTCTTCTGTTATTTTGCCGCTGCCGCGGAACATTTTTATCGCATTTTGCAGTCTTTCAGATAAATTTTCAAAAGCCATTTTTACCTACTTTCGCCGCTCAATTCGTCTAAAATGCGGCGTACTTGTTGAAGTTCTACCGAACCACCGCTTTGGGCAAGGTGGTCAGCCAGCAGCCGGCTCATTTCTTCCAGCAGCTTTTTATCGTGATCATCGCGGGCCAGCAGCGCCAGTTTGCTTTCATAGCGTTCCAGAGTATGCTCTACCCGTTTGATAAGGTCATGTATCGCTTGTCTTGATACTTCAAGTTCATCGGCTATCTCAGCCAGCGAAAGGTCGTCGCAGAAATACAGCTCCAGACATTTTTGCTGTTTTTCGGTGAGCAGGCAGCCGTAGGCATCGAACAAACGTCCTAACCGTACTCTTTGCTCCAAACTGTTTTCCTGCATTTCAATCACCAAAATCTTTACATATTTTATCCGACTTTGGTATTATATCGAAAATCGTAGAGGCTGTCAAGCATTTTTACTTGTCACCATCAAACAAGGCGTCGACAAATTTATCGGCTTCAAAGGGCCGGAAATCCATAATGCCTTCGCCGACACCGATCCACTTAACAGGCAAGCCAAGTTCTTCTTTGATAGCAATAACGACACCGCCTTTAGCCGTACCGTCGAGCTTGGTCAGCACAACACCGGTGACGTTGGCGGTTTCCATAAAGACTTTGGCCTGATTGATAGCGTTCTGCCCTGTCGTTGCATCCAGCACGAGAAAGGTTTCATGCGGAGCTTCTGGTATCTCGCGTTTGATGATGCGGTGTACTTTCTCCAACTCGTTCATCAGATTGGTTTTATTATGCAGCCGTCCGGCAGTGTCAATAAAAAGTACGTCGACATTGCGGGCAATAGCGGCTTTGACAGCGTCAAAAACCACGGCAGCCGGGTCAGCGCCTTCTTCGTGACGGATAACTTCGCAGCCGGCACGCTCGCCCCAAATCTGCAGCTGTTCGGCAGCGGCGGCACGGAAGGTATCGCCGGCAGCCAGCATGACTTTGTATTTGAACAGATGAAAATAGTTGGCCAGCTTGCCGATAGTAGTGGTTTTACCAACACCATTGACTCCAACGACAAGAATAACCGTAGGTTTGGCACCGATACGGGTACGCTGTCCTTCGTCCTGCAGCATTTCGGCAATATATTTTTTGAGGAACGGCATAACCTGCTCCGTCCCCTCGATTTCTTTCTTTTTAGCAGCCTGACGAACAGCATCGATAAGCTTTTCTGTGGTTTTGACACCAACATCACCGCTTAGAAGGATCATTTCCAGTTCTTCCAGAAAGTCTTCATCGACTTTGGCCGACATACCTACAAGTTCTTCGATACGGTCAGTAAAGTTGCGGCGGGTCTTGCTGAGGCCGTCTTTCAGTCGTTCTAAAAATCCCATGTTCTCACTCCTTTTCGCTCAATTTGACAGATAGTAATTTAGAAACACCGGATTCTTCCATGGTAACGCCGTGCAGAACATGCGCGGCTTCCATAGTGCCTTTGCGGTGTGTGATAACAATAAACTGCGTGCTTTCGGCATAGGCTGCCAGGAATTTCGCAAAGCGGTCAACGTTAGCTTCGTCAAGCGCCGCATCTATTTCGTCAAGGATACAGAAGGGCGAAGGCTGATAGCTGAGCAGAGCGAACAGCAGGGCGATAACCGTCAGGGCCCGCTCGCCGCCTGATAGCAGGAAGAGGCTCTGCAGTTTTTTACCGGGAGGCTGCACTTCGATATCGATGCCGCTGCCTAAAACATCATTAGGGTCAGTAAGTTTTAAAGCAGCAGTACCGCCGCCGAATAAACGCACATAACAGTCGGAAAAATATTCGTTTATTTTTCCAAAGGCCTCTTTGAAGCGTTTGGCCATACCGGAGTTGATTTCGCTGATAACTGCTTCCAGATTGGCTTTGGCCTCTGAAAGATCGCTGTATTGACGCTGTAAAAATTCGTAGCGTTCGCTGACAGCTTCATATTGTTCGATTGCCGCAGGATTTACCGGGCCTAAGGTTTCAATTTCACGCTCCAGACGCAGTTCACGCCGACGTAAAGCCGCATCGCTTTCATCCAGCAGATCACCGCTGGCACGTGCTTCGTCCAGAGTAATACGGTATTCAGTCGCCAGCTGTTCCAGAGCATGGTCATAGTCGCTGTTTTGACGTACCATTTCCATCGCTGCCTGATTGCGCCTGGTTTCAGCAACAGTCAGTTCTTTTTTCAAAGAATCCAGCCTCTCGCCTGCCACTGCCTGCTTTTCAGTAATGGCAATACGTTTGGCCCCGAATTCATCTTTACCGCCGACAACGGTCTGTAATTCGGCCAGTAATGCGGTACTGCTGGCAGCCAGCTGTTCAGTGCTGGTTTTGCTGGCCGTTATCACGTCAAGCAAATGCTTTTGCTCGTCTTCATTAGCAGCGAGTTCCTGCTGCATACGCCCCATATCGGCATCAAGCTGCTGCATCCGCTCGGCCATCATCGTAGTCCGTGCGGCAGTCGATTCCAGTTCGACCCTGGCATCCTGCAGACGATTGCGGATAGATGCCAGCGCGCTGTGGTCTGCGGCCGTTTGTTTCTGCAGATCATCCAGCAGCTGTTTGCCCTGTGCGTCTTCGGCTTCCAGAGCCGTTAGCTGCGGGCGCAGGTCGGTAAGCTGCTGGCGAGCTGCCATATATTCCTGAGAAACCTGATTACGGTCATCCAGCAGAAGCTCCAGCCGTTCCGCAGCCTGACGCTGCTCTGCGCTTAAACGCTCCAGAGCTACGCCCAGTTCAGCTTTGCGGATTTCCTTCTGCTGCAGGTCCTGGCGCAGTTCCACCAGTTTGTTGTTATAAACTTTTAAGGTGCCTTCGTGTTCTTCAAGCAGCTCCTGATATCCCAACAGCTCACGGCGCAAGACACCTGCCTTTTGTTCCTGTTCGTCGATCTCTTTGCCGCGCGACAGAAAGCCGGCTTCCTTCTGCTGCCTGCTGCCGCCGGTCAGCGAACCGCCGGCATTGACGACATCTCCCGCCAAAGTAACGACTCTGATACGAAAGCTGCTTTTTTTGGCGGCTGCCAAAGCGGCATCCATATTGTCCGCTACCAGCACCCGACCCAGCAAAAATTTAAAGATCGGCGCCAGTTTTATATCATAGCCGATCAGATCGGCAGCAAATCCCCGAATACCCGGCAGTTTTGCCAGTGCCTCTTCTTCACTGCGGCGTTCATAATATTTGATAGTATCAAGCGGCAGGAAGGTCGCCCGGCCGGCCTGACGCTGTTTAAGATAGGCGATGGCCTTTTTGGCGGCTTCCGAACTGCCCATAACAAGGTTCTGCGCCGCTCCTCCTAATGCAGTTTCTATTGCAACTACATATTCAGGCTGCACTTCGATCAGTTCGGCGGCAACACCGATAACGTCACTGCGCCAGGGTTCCTGCGACTGCAGCACTGTTTTGATCCCATAGCCAAAGCCTTCATAGCTTTTCTGCATATTCTGCAGCAGGTTCAAACGGCTTTCCAGCGCTGTGATCCTGTTTTGACAGTCTTTATGCTGCGACAGAACTTTATTCAGCGCTTCGGTCTCTTCGGCAGCTTTAGCACTCACTTCCCTGCCATCGCGTTTAATAAGCTCCAAAGAGTTTTCTACATTGCTCTGCTCATCGTTCATATTACGGTAACGGCTCTGCAGTTCTTCGCCTGCGGTTTCTGCTTCGGCGATGCTCTTTTTAAGGGCGTCACGCTTACGCATCCGCTGTTCCTGCTCCTGCTCCAGTCCACGGATCTCATTCCGCAGATTGACCATTGTACGCATATTATCGAAAGCAGCTGTTTTCATATCTTCCATTGCCGCTTCAGCTTCGCTGATACGTGTTTCTTTTTCTGCCTGTTCTCCGGTCAGCCTGCTTACCAAAAGCTGTGCGGCAGCCTGCTGCGCTTCTAAACGGTCATAATCCACGACCATCGTTTTGAGCTGAGTATCCAAAGCTGCGATCTGTTCCTGCAGCTTTTTGCCCTGCTCTTCCAAACGCAGTCCTGATTTTTCGCTTTGCCGAACACGCTCTGCCAACACAGCTTCCTGACCACGCAGTTTTTCCAGAGCTGTTTCTTTTTCTTTGATATCGTCCTGAATACGGTTATAGGCTTCACTGAGCTTATCCAGCTCCATTTGTAAGGCACTGCATTCAGCTTCCTGTGTGCTGACGGCAGTAGCGCGTTCCAGTACTTTATTTTCAAGTTCGGCATCCTGTGTGTTCAGCTTCTGCCGAATATTTTCAATATTTTCTATCTTGTGCACAAATTGGGTCAGTTTGCAGGCACGCAGTTCTTTATCCAGCAGATTGAATTTGCGTGTTTGTTCTGCAGCAAGACGCAGAGGCTCGACCTGACCTTCGACTTCGGCTTTGATGTCGTTGATGCGGGTCAGGTTGGCAGCGGTATCGTCCAGACGCCGCATAGCTTCTTTTTTACGCATCCTGAACTTGGCAATACCAGCGGCTTCTTCAAACAAAGCGCGGCGTTCTTCAGGACGGCTGTTCAGTATTTCATCGATCTTATTCTGACCGATAATGGACATAGAACCACGTCCCAGACCAGTATCTGCCAAAAGGTCAAGAATGTCTTTTAAACGGCAGTTCTTTTTATTGATGGAGTATTCGCTGTCACCGCTGCGAAAAACGCGGCGGGTAATGCTTACTTCATCAAAATCAAGGCTGAGGCGATGGTCGCTGTTGTCAAAAACCAGCGTCACTTCGGCAACACCCAAAGGCCTGCGCTTGCCGCTGCCGGAAAAAATAACATCTTCCATTTTGCTGCCGCGCAGATATTTGGCGCTTTGCTCGCCCAGTACCCAGCGGATCGCATCAGAAATGTTGCTCTTGCCGCTGCCGTTGGGTCCAACGATTGCCGTAATGCCCGAACCGAAGCTTAATTCAATTTTATCTGCAAAGGATTTGAATCCATAAGTCGAAAATGACTTTAAATGCACAAAATCACCCAATCTGCAATATTCTATCAGTATATTTTACCATAGATGAAGGTTTCATACAATTATATGACTCAACGCACTTTTTTAATCAAATGCTGCCGTTATGCTTGAGAAGCAAAAAGTATTTTTTGAAACACTTTTGCTGTATTTCAGGCCGTTTTGTAAAATATTTTTACATTTTTTATCCTGATGCTAAAAATAACGATTTAATTATGATATAATATGAACACTTGGCAAGACAGCAGAAATGCTGCCAAGTGCCAGAATAACCCCGGGTACTGGCGCCCGGACAAAATTTATCAGCAGTGAGGGGATTTTACATGAAACTTTCAGCACGTATCCAAAGTTTGACTTCTTCACCTATCAGAAAGCTGTCGCCGTATGCAGATGCAGCTAAAGCGAAGGGTAAAAAAAAAATCTACCATCTGAATATCGGACAGCCCGATATCAAAACTCCTGACCAGTTTATGGAAAGCATCCGCACTTATGACGAGCAGGTAATTGCTTATGGCAATTCCAAAGGCGAAGGTTTTCTGATCGAAGCGATACGCAAATACTATGCCGAAAAAGGTATGGATTTTGCTGCCGATGATATTTTTATTACCAACGGCGGCAGCGAAGCTTTGATTTTTGCTGTCATGGCCTTATGTGATCCAGGAGACGAGATCATGGTATTCGAGCCGTTTTATGCTAACTATACTACTTTTTTGCCAGAGAGTTCGGCGCTAAAATCAACGCTGTACAGACAAATGTGACTGACGGTTACCATCTGCCTGACGCTGCTGCTATCGAAGCGCAGATCACGCCCAGAACAAAAGCTGTTTTACTGACTAATCCCGGTAATCCGACCGGTGTTGTTTATACACAGGAAGAAATGGATATGATTTCAGCAATCGTCCGCAAATATGACCTGGCTTTGATCGCTGACGAGGTATACCGTGAATTTGTTTATGACGGCGCTTACCGAAGCTTTGGCACAATGCCCGAGCTTGCCGACAACCTGATCATCATTGATTCGGTTTCTAAACGCTACAGTGCCTGCGGCGCCCGTATCGGCTGCATAATCAGCAAAAACAAAGAGCTTGCCAAGCAGATTATCAAATGCTGCCAGAGCCGTCTGTGCAGCCCGATTCTGGAACAGGTCGGCGCAGCCGCTTTATATACTACTCCCGTCAGCTATCTGGAGGAAGTGAATCAAGAGTACAAAAAACGCCGCGATACGATCGTTGCCGCTCTTAAAGAGCTGCCTGGCGTAGTTGCTTCCGATCCGAAGGGAGCCTTTTATATTATGGTGCAGCTGCCCGTAGACGATGCTGAAAAGTTTGCTATCTGGACTTTGGAAAATTTTGCTATTGATAACGAAACTGTTATGTTCGCTCCCGGCAACGGTTTCTACAGCGACCCTGAGTTGGGGGTTAATGAGGCTAGGCTGGCCTATGTTCTCAATTGTGATGATTTGAAAAAGGCAATTTATATCCTTGGTGAAGCACTGAAGGCATATCCAGGAAAAACTAACTGATAACTAAAGTAAAAGCCTTGAATACAAAAAGTATTCAAGGCTTTTTTATTTTTTAACGGCCGGTATTGATAACCTGCCACGCTTCCAAAAGCTTAGTCAGGCTCCAGCGGGCATTGGCCGGGCTGGTAGAAGGCAGGAAATGCACAGTAATCCTCTGCAGATCGAGCTGTCTGGTATATTTTTTAAAGGTGGCGGCAGCTTTGCCTCCATTACAGCAGATAGTATGTATCTGCGGATGATTCTGCAAAAATCCGGCCAGATCGTTAGGCTGCTCGCAGGTAATATCCGAATCAAGACTGCCTTCACGTTCGCAGTAACCCAGTACGTCCCAAAGAGCTATACGGTTATCTAAAAGCATCTGCTTTTTATCCGCATAATCAAAAGGAACCTCAGCATAGCCTAAAAGCATCGTCACCAACGGCCAAAAACGATTCTGCGGATGTCCGTAATACTGCTGCATCTGCAAGGAACGAACACCGGGCATGGAACCGAGAATGAGCAGCCTGCTGTCTGTGTCAGCGACCGGGTCAAAGCTCTGACATTCACTCATCGTCCAACCTCCAGCTTATCATAATACGTTCTGCATCAGGCCTGGCCTTGATATTTACAGGAACCGGTACTGCAAGCTGCTGCCAGCGCCGCAGATTATTGTTTTTCAGCCCGCGCAGCTTTGATTCCAGCTTGCTCGGGCAGGTTATTACTATGTTTCCCGCGCCTTGGCAAAACAGCCTCTGCAGCTGCGGAGTCAGTTCGGCATAGAGCAAAAAGCTTTGCACAAGTTCACCAAAAGATGGGTGGAACGGTCCAGCAACAATATTACCTTCACTGCACAACTCTTCATCGGCCTGCAAGCCAACACGAATGACTTTGATCCCCGCCAGGGTTAATTTGCTGTATACATAAGCACTTTGCTCAACTGCTGCTTCCAGTGTCAGAGGCTCAAATTCACCACGTTCGTAAATATGCTCAAGCGGCGTGCCTTTTATTACCAGCAAGGGATAAATACGGGCAAAAGAAGGATCGAGCCTGAGCACCTGCTCAACCGTAGCTTTGACGCTGTCAAAGCTTTGACCAGGCATACCTACCATTAACTGCAGACCGATCTCAAAGCCATACTGTTTCAGCAAAGAAACAGCCTTATAAACATCGGTAGCCTGATGCCCCCGCTCTGCCGCTGCCAGAACATTATCGTCCAGCGACTGCACACCCAGTTCTACCGTTTTTACGCCGTGTGCCTGCAGCAGCTCTAACCGGGCGGCATCAATATAATCTGGTCGGGTAGATAAGCGAACACTGCCAATAACACCTTCTGCCAAAAGTTTATCTACAGGTCGGAAAAGTTCTGTCTGCAAGTCGGCCGGCAAACCTGTAAACGAGCCGCCGTAAAAAGCCGCTTCGTTGGAAGGGCCCGGTTTGATCCATTGCAGATAGCGTTCGAGCTGCTGCTCTACGTCTCTCGACGACGCAGTCTGCTGACCGCTGATAGTTTTTTGATTACAGAACACGCACTGGTGCGGACAGCCCGCATGCGGTATAAACACAGGTATGATTGCCACTGCCCTGCCTCCTTGCATTAAACGTTTATTATAATGCGGCTTATTAGTGCGCCTGCATTTTTATCAACATGCTTGATAATTGCATTATACCCGTATCACCGCTCCCGGTCAATGCCAGCCATCCGCCCTGGTGTCATTCACAAAATTTTACTTGCCTTTTTTAGAAAATGTTGTTATAATTCAATTAGTCCGATTTCGGACTTTATTAAAAAAGGAGGGCGCTTATGCATAAAGAGCTGCAACGGATACGCCACGGCTACTACGACCTTTGGTTCGGCACAAACGCCGTCTATGAACGCTGGGCCAAATCACACGGACTCAATAACAATTTACTACTGACCCTGTATTTGCTGAAGGAATTTCCAAATGACTGTACCCAGCATCTGATCTGCGAAAAACTGATGCTGCCCAAACAGACGGTCAACAGTATTCTGTCCGGATTGGAAGACAAAGGCTTCGTCGAAAAAATAATCAGCCCTACTGATAAACGCGTCAAGCTGTTGGTTTTTACCAGTCAGGGAGCTGCTTATGCCGACGGGCTTTTACAAAAAATGGATGATTTTGAAGAACGGGCGCTGCGTAATATGACTGACGCCCAGCGCAACGCACTGCTGGAAGGCGGCTTTGCCTGGATGAAGGCTTTACGTGACGCCATAGATGATTAGGAGGATATCATGGGATTTGTATATTTAGGTTTAGCTATTGTTTTGGAATTACTGGGCACAACATTTTTGAAATACACACTGGGCTTTACTAAGCTGTCACCTTCGCTGGTAGTAGTTGCAGCTTACACAGGCGCTTTTTATTTTCTGTCCCGTTCACTGCAGTTTATTGATTTGAACATTGCGTATGCAACCTGGGCAGGTATCGGTGTCGTTGCCGCAGCCATCATTTCAATGCTGGTCTTTCACGAAAGCATCAACGCCATCGGCGCCGTCGGTATGGCTTTGGTCGTCAGCGGCGTAGTTCTGCTGAACCTGTATGGACCTTCACACTGAGCTGAACAGCAGACAAAGAAAACCCTTGCCGGTAAACCGGCAAGGGTTTATTTTATTTAGGAAAGCCTGTCAAAGGCGCGCCCATTTTTTCAAGAGCGCTTTTAGCAGCCTGCTGTTCCGCTTCCTTTTTCGTCCTGCCTTCGCCTGAACCGATATGTTTACCGTTAACGGAAACAATGGTGGCAAAATGTTTGTTGTGTTCAGGACCTTTGGAACCGATCAGCTCGTAGACGATATCAACATCGCCATCCTGCTGCGCAACTTCCTGCAGCCTTGTTTTAAAATCACTGCAAATGCCGTGCGTACAGATAAAATCCAGCTCGGCTTTCATTAACCCTAGTAAAAATACACGGGCTGCTTCCATACCCTGGTCTAAATAATAAGCCCCAAGTACAGATTCAAAAGCGTCGGCCAGGATAGAAGCGCGTTCGCGTCCTCCTGACAAACCTTCTCCCTTTCCTAAAAGCAGGTAATCACCAAGATTTATTTTACGGGCATATTCAGCCAGAGATGCTTCGCAGACGATATGGGCCCTGAGCTTGGTAAGTTCTCCTTCGTTAAGGTTGGGGAAAGTGCAGTACATATATGTACTGACGATAACGCTGAGCACGGAGTCGCCTAAAAATTCTACGCGTTCGTTATGTTCCGGACGCGGTAATTCTTTAGATTCGTGAGCGTATGATGTATGCGTCAGAGCGCTGTTTAGAAGTTCCAGCTTGTGCATTTCGATGCCAAGGCTTTGACAGAACTTCAGCAGCTGCTCTTTGCGCGTGTCTTGCATTTAAATCACTCTATTCTCAATTAAGCTTGATATTTTTTGAAGAGAATGGTGGCATTATGGCCGCCAAAGCCGAAGTTATTGGACAGAGCCGCTCTTACTTCTGCTTTACGGGCTACGTTAGGAACATAGTCGAGGTCCAGACCTTCTTCTAAATCAGGGTCTTCATAGTTGATCGTCGGAGGGATAATACCATTCTCAATGGTCATGACGGTAGCAATTGCTTCTACGCCGCCTGCAGCGCCCAGCAAATGTCCTGTCATGGATTTGTTGGAGCTGATAGTCATTTTATAAGCATGATCGCCAAAAACCTTTTTGGCAGCTAAAGTCTCATTCAAATCATTACGATGGGTAGAAGTACCATGAGCGTTGATGTAATCAACGTCTTCCGGTTTCATACCAGCATCGTCGATAGCCTGCTGCATGCACAGGGCAGGCATTTCACCGCTCGGATCAGGAGCAGTGATGTGATAAGCGTCGGCATTCATGCCAAAGCCTACTACTTCAGCATAGATATGAGCTCCACGTGCCAAAGCATGTTCCAGCTCTTCCATAACTACTACGCCGGCACCTTCACCCATAACAAAACCGTCGCGTTTTTTATCGAACGGACAGGAGGCCTTTTCAGGATGTTCGTTGTTGGTGGAAAGAGCTTTCATGTTACCGAAGCCTGCTATAGCAACAGGAGAAACAGCAGCTTCTGTGCCGCCTGCGATCATAATATCGGCATCGCCATATTGAATAGTGCGCAGAGCGTCGCCGATACAGTTAGTGCCGGTAGCACAAGCTGTGATGATAGCGGTATTAGGGCCTTTAAAGCCTAAAGCAATAGAAATCTGGCCGGCAGGCATATTCGGGATCTCCATCGGAATGAAGAACGGACTGATTTTGCCTGGACCTTTTTCGCCATATTTTAAAGACTGCTCGAGGAAGGTATGGATGCCGCCAATGCCGCTGCCAACGCAAACGCCGGCACGAACGGGATCAATTTTTTCCAGATCGAGTTCAGCATCTTCCACTGCCAGTTTAGCAGCCGCTACAGCAAACTGGGTCACACGATCCATACGTTTGCCTTCTTTTTTATCGCCATAGTTAGCGAAATCAAAATCTTTAACTTCGCCTGCAATTTTAGTGGTGAAGCCAGGATCAGAAGCATCAAACTGGGTAATGAGACCGATACCGGATTTACCAGCGATCAGATTGCCCCAAAATTCATCTTTGCCGATGCCGATTGGAGTAATCGGGCCAACACCGGTAATAACGACTCGTCTTTTCAAAATAAATCACCTCAAATTAAATTTTTGCTATTTCTTCTTTCAGTCTTCTGAAAATTTCTCACGGGTAAAATTTCTTTGATCTTCCACATATTGGCACCTGTAAAAACAAGGCCGGTTTCAACATCGCCCTGCTGAGCTCTGGTGAGCGCGCGGATGATGCAGAAGCTGCGGGAGCATTGTTTAAGGCAGTTATCACAGGTGCGGGGACGCGGCTGCGTACCTTCCAGAACCTGTTTGGCAAAAGGATTAAGGATCGCCCTGCCTTTATAGCCAACGGGACTGTCGATCTGTACAACGTCCTCTTTGGTCATTTTGAGATATAATTCTTTCAGCGCCGGAGCACCGTTGGATTCTTCGCTGGCGGCAAAACGACTGCCCATCTGCACACCGCTTGCCCCTAATTTAAGAAGCTCCGCTACAGCTGCACCGTCAGTAGCTCCGCCAGCGGCGATAACCGGAATATTGACCGCCTTGACAATGTCAGGCAGAATATCTTTGATGGACTGTTGAGTCCCAAGATGTCCTCCCGCCTCTGTTCCTTCCACTACAATAGCGGCTGCACCGAGCTTTTCAGATATTTTAGCTAGTTTGACAGAGGAAACGATGGGCACTACGGCTACGTTATGTTCACGCCCCACGGCGAAAATATCTCTTGAAAAACCGGCACCGGCAACGATCAGGTCAATTTTTTCTTCGGCAGCAGTGGTAATTAGCCCAAGAAATTCGCGGGCCGCAACCATGGCATTGATGCCGATGATGCCTTTCCCGCCGGTAAGCTTTCTGGCCAGCCGGATCTCTTTACGCAGCTCGTCAAACGCCATGCCGGACGCTGCGATGAGTCCTATTCCGCCTTCCTGCGCAACGGCTGCCGCCAAACGCGCGGTAGACAGTCTGATAGCCATTCCGCCTTGTATGATCGGTACTTCGGCTGTCAAATCACCTATTTTAAGTACTGGTAGTTTCAACAAATATCCCCCATTTCAGGACTACTGCAACTGTCAGGGAAAGCTCCTAAGAGCTTTCCCTTGAGCTGCTAAAAGATTATTTTTCTTCATCCAACATTTTGACTGCATCAGCCACGGTGCGGATTTTTCAGCTTTTTCGTCAGGGATTTCAACTTCAAATTCCTCTTCGAAAGCCATGATTAATTCAACGATGTCGAGGGAGTCAGCGCCCAGATCATCGATGAAGGATGATTCCATCTTTACTTCATCAGCGTCAACGCTCAATTGCTCGACAGTAATGTCTCTTACTTTTTCGAAAGTGCTCATTTACGATTCACCTCCTTCCAAAGGTCTTTTTTTAAGAATTGCATAATTACATTACCATACCACCGTCAACATGTAAAGTCTGACCGGTTATGTAAGCAGCATCGTCACTTACAAGGAACAATACTGCCTTGGCAATATCTTCAGGTTCGCCAAGACGCGCCAGCGGGATACCGGCTTCCATATCGGCTACTACTTTTTCTGGTAAAACGCTGGTCATATCAGTTTTGATAAAACCAGGTGCAACACCGTTAACAGTGATGCCACGGGCTGCAACTTCTTTAGCTACAGATTTGGTGAAACCGATGCAGCCTGCTTTTGCTGCAGCATAGTTGGCCTGACCGGCATTGCCCATTACACCTACGACAGAGGTGATGTTGACGATACGGCCCGCTCTTTGTTTCATCATGTATTTGACAGCTGCTTTAGTACAGTTGAAAACACCTTTGAGGTTAGTGTTCAGCACTGCGTCCCAATCTTCTTCCTTCATACGCATCAGTAGATTGTCACGAGTGATGCCTGCATTATTGACTAAAATATCGATACGGCCGAATTCTTTGATAACGGCATCGATCATTTCAGTGCAGACTTCAAACTGAGCAACGTCACCCTGGAGCAGCAGAACTTTGCGTCCCATAGCTTCGATTTCAGCAGCCACTGCTTCAGCAGCAGCTTTGTTACCGGCATAATTGACAGCGACATCAGCTCCTGCAGCAGCCAGCGCCACTGCGATAGCTTTACCGATACCGCGGGAAGCACCTGTAACCAGTGCGATTTTACCTTCTAACTGCATTTTAACGAACCTCCTTAAAATAAGCAAGTGTTTTTTCAAGGCTTGCTTCATCTTCGACGTTCAAAGCAGCCATACCCTTGGCAATTTTTTTAGTAAAACCGGACAGGACCTTGCCTGGGCCGACTTCGACAAAAGTATCGACGCCGCCTGCGATCATATGGTTGACAGAGGTTTCCCAAAGTACAGGCATAGCAGCCTGACGGATCAGAGATTCTTTGATTTCTTCTCCTTTGGTAACTTCAGTTGCAGTTACATTAGCGACGACAGGAATCTTAGCGTCGTGGAAGGTAATAGTTTCAAAAACTTCAGCCAGACGTTTGGAAGCCGGCTGCATAAGAGTGCTGTGGAAAGGTGCGCTTACGGGAAGAAGAACAGCGCGTTTGGCGCCGGCTTCTTTCAACGCCGCCAAAGCTTTATCCACTGCGCCTACAGAACCTGCAATAACGACCTGGCCAGGGCAGTTGAAGTTTACTGCCTGTACAGCTTCACCGCATTCAGCTTCAACAGTACGGCAGATATCAATGATTTTATCGCTTTCAAGACCTAAGACAGCGGCCATGCTGCCTTCGCCAACAGGAACAGCTTCCTGCATGAACTGGCCACGTTTACGAACGATACGGACAGCATCAGCAAAGTCCAAAGCACCTGCCAAAACCAAAGCAGAATATTCACCCAGGCTATGGCCAGCAGCAACTTCGCAGCTCAGTCCGTTTTCTTTCAGCACCTCAGCACAGGCTACGCTGGCAGTCAGGATAGCCGGTTGAGTATTAAAGGTCAGACGCAGCTGATCTTCCGGACCATTAAAACACATATCGCTGATGGAGAAACCCAAAGCTTCGTCAGCAGCTTCAAAAACCTTGCGAGCGCAAGTATAGTTATCATAAAGATCTTTACACATACCTACAGTTTGGGAACCTTGTCCCGGGAATACAAATGCAATTTTGCTCATTGGGAAAACCTCTCTTTCGTCTTTTGCTCAATTGTTCTTGCAGGTTTATTTACTCCATTTAAGCACAATGGAAGACCATGTGAGGCCAGCACCGAAACCAACCAACAGTACTGTACCGCCTTTTTTAAGTACGCCCTGCTCCTGCGCCTCGCACAGGGCAATGGGAATGGAAGCAGCGGAAGTATTGCCGTATTTATCGACATTTACCCAAACTTTTTCCATTGGCATTTTCAAACGTTTAGCAGCACTGTTAATAATGCGGATATTAGCCTGATGCGGAACCAGAAGATCGACATCAGCCGGTTCAAGACCTGCTTTAGCTAAAGCTCGTTTAGCCGTTTTGCCCATGATCTGGATTGCAAATTTAAATACTTCATTGCCGTTCATATGGATAAAATGCTCCCTTGCATCTACTGTTTCGTGAGAAGCCGGTCTGCGGCTGCCTCCAGCCGGCTGGAACAGATATTTGCCGCCGCTGCCGTCGCTGCCGAGATCGATACCCAAAACACCAAGACCATCCTCGACTTCACCAATGACCGCCGCTCCTGCACCGTCACCAAAAAGAACGCAGGTATTGCGGTCTTCCCAGTTCATAATGCGGCTTAAAGTTTCAGCACCGATGATGAGCGCTTTTTTGTACAAACCGGATTTTACCATCTGGCTTGCTACGCCCAGACTGTAAACAAAGCCGGAGCAGCCTGCGGACAGATCGAATGCGGCTGCGTTTTTAGCGCCGATACGGTCCTGTACCAGACAAGCGGTAGAGGGAAAAGCATGGTCAGCAGAAGCAGTTGCCACGATGACCAGTTCGATTTCTTCAGGGCTTACGCCTGCGTCAGCCAAAGCACGTTCTGCCGCAATAACGGACATATCGGATGTAGCTTCGCCTTCAGCGGCAATATGCCTGTTTTTAATGCCTGTACGTTCAACGATCCACTCATCGCTGGTTTCTACTATTTTTTCAAGATCATGGTTGGTCAGCACCTTTTCAGGCACATAGCAACCCAGACCTAAAATACCAACTGCTTTTTCCATTTATATTTCCTCGTTTCCTTTTCTTGATTTCACGATATTGCCGGCAATATGTTCAACTACATCACGCTCAGCAAAATCTATAGCCACGCCGATTGCATTTTTGATAGCCTTTGCTTTACTGCTGCCATGGCAGATAATAAAAGGTGCCTTGACACCCAAAAGCAGCGCACCGCCGTATTCAGCCGGATCAAGCCGCTTGGCAAGCCCCTTCATAGCCGGTTTGATCAAAAGTCCGCCCAGCTTGGCCAGAAAACCGCCATTCAAAATAGCTTCTTTCATTAACTTCATTATAGCACTTGCAAGACCTTCTGCAAACTTCAGGACTACATTGCCGACAAACCCGTCGCAGACGACTACGTCAACAGTGCCTTTGTTAATGTCACGGCCTTCTACATTACCGACAAAGTTGATATGTTCTTCAGCCTTGAGCAGAGGATAAGTAGCAAGAGCCTGCTCGTTACCTTTTGTTTCTTCTTCACCGATATTCAAAAGCCCGACGCGCGGATTTTTTATTTTCAGCATCAACTCAGCATAAACGCTGCCCATGATAGCACTTTGCACCATATGTTCGGGTTTGGCGTCGACTTTAGCACCGCTGTCTAAAACTACTGTCGTCCCGGTAAGACTTGGGATAGGAGTCGCGATAGCCGGACGTTCGATGCCCCTGATGCGTCCCAGTCCAAACAATGCTGCGGCTACTGCCGCCCCTGTGCTTCCGGACGATACCAGCGCATCACACTCTTTATCACGCAGCAGCTTCGTAGCAACGACGATAGACGCATCTTTTTTAGTTTTTACTGCTATACCTGGATGTTCATCCATATTAATAACTTCTCTGGAATGATGTACTGTGATTTTTCGTTCATCAGCAGCATTATATTCCTCCAGCAGTTTTTTTATAATTTCGGAGTCGCCTACGAGAACGACTTCACAGTCATACGCTCTGACAGCCTGGACAGCTCCCAAAACCAGTTCTTGAGGTCCATAGTCAGTTCCCATCACATCAACCGCAATTTTCACTATTTCTCGATCCTTTCGTTGGGCAGTGATACAATAATGAATTTAGCACGAAACACTTCTTCGTTATTGTTGCGAACTTTGACCCAGATAACATATTTATCATGCTCACGGCGGATCACCTCCGCCTTAGCGACTAAGGTTGCACCGGCATAGACCGGTACTTTATACTTAACATTACCCACCCCTGTCAAGGCCGCATCTGCATCGACTACAGCCAGAGCCAGGGTATTGGCCATCGCAAACATATAGTAACCGCGTGCGACGCCTGTTTTTTCCAGCACCATTTCCGGCGTTATTTTCAGCATCGAAATACCGATCTTATTCAATTCCAGATCAATAAGATCGCCGACAATATCTTTTTTGTCGATGGCTTTCAATTTTGTCTGCGCATTTTCGGCCATCTGACGTGTACGTTCACGTACTTCCGGAATATTCATTCGCAGGCGATCCAAACGGATTGTCTGGATACTGACTTCAAGTGCTTTAGCAAGCTGCTCGTCTGTCAAAAATGGATTGCGTTCCAACATCTTGGACAGATTTTCCTGCCGTATTATTTTTTTGGAAGAATTCATTTTATCACCCGACTTTAGTACCAACTATTAATATCTAGAGGTATTATAAAAGCTCACAATAAAAAAAGCAAGTAAAAATTTTAATTCCATGCTTAATTTTCCTAATAATTCACAAGTTAGTCACAATCAAATGCCCGACGGTTTTCAAACAGCTTTTTTACTCTGCCTGTATCACTTTAGTACCAGCCAATAAAAAGCAAAAATCCCCGTACCGTTAAGGTACGGGGATTTAAAGCTGCAAGATTATTGTTCTTTAACGATAACTTGTTTGCCGTTGTAATAACCACATTCGGGACAAACGCGATGCGGCATTTTCATCTCATGACATTGCGGACATTCGACTAAGCCAGGAACTGTAAGTTTCCAGTTCGCGCGACGGGAATCGCGGCGAGCTTTGGACATTTTTCTCTTTGGTACTGCCATCTTTGATACACCTCCTCAAGCTAATGAATGTGAATTTAATTTTTGATGAATTGCTTTAATGCCGCCAACCTGGGATCGACTGTGGTAGTATCACAGCCGCAGTCGCCTTTATTTCTATCGGCGCCGCAGACCGGACACAAGCCCTGACAATCGATCCTGCACAAAGCTTGAAGGGGCTCTGCCAGCAGGAGACTTTCACGAATCGGTTCCGTCAGATCGACGATATCAGATTCATAAATAAAAGCATCATTTTCGATATTCTCAGCACTTGCCGGATAGAATTTTTCCAATACTTCAGCCGTACTCTTACCTGTAAAGGCTTTAAGGCAGCGTCCGCAGGTCCTGTTGACCATGGCTTCAACCATAGCTTCCAAAAGCAAAACATCACCGACATTGGATATCGTGCCTTTTACGGTCACCGTTCCTGTCAGCGGAAGATCCGCTTCGGTAATGTTCAATTCTGCTGGTTTCAGTTCATAGGAAAAGTCTTTTTTACCGACCAGTCTTTTCTTGATTTCTGCGACATTTATCTTTATCATATTTCACCAATCGTATCAATTATAGCTATGCTCTAAATCTTTGTCAAGAAAAAAGCGTAACTTTTATTATAATTTAATGATGCGGCGGCAGATATTCAGTGTATCACGGGCAATGACCAGTTCTTCATTCGTGGGAATCACAAAGATCTTGACCCGCGCCCTTTTGATACTGATTTCCATCTGTTTACCGCGCAGCTTGTTAAGTTCCGGATCAATACGCGTACCAAGATATTCCAGACCATTACAGATCTTATCACGCATAAACGGAGAGTTTTCACCCAGACCTGCTGTAAAGATGATGGCATCAACGCCACCCATGGCAGCAACATAGCCGCCAATATATTTTTTGACCTTATAAGCGAAAATGTCTATAGCAAGCTGACTGCGTTCATCACCGCGGTTAGCGGCACTTTCCAGATCACGGAAATCACTGGATAGCCCTGAGATACCTAAAATACCGCTGCGACGGTTCAGATAATCGTCGATCTGCTGTGCATTCATATTTTCTTTTTCCATCAAAAAAGGAATGATAGCAGGGTCGATCTCGCCGGAACGTGTACCCATTACAAGTCCTTCCAACGGTGTGTACCCCATGCTGGTATCGATGGATTTACCATATTTGATCGCAGCAATGCTGGCGCCATTACCCAAATGACAGGTAATAAAACGCAGGTCGCTCATATGCTCGCCCATCATTTCGGCCGCCTGCTGGGCTACATATTTATGGGAAGTTCCATGGAAGCCATAGCGGCGCAGTCCGTATTTGACATACATTTCGTAAGGCAGGCCATACAAATAGGCAACTTTTGGCATAGTCTGATGGAACGCCGTATCAAAAACAGCTACCTGAGGAGTATTATACATCAGGCGCATACAGGCTTTGATACCATACAGGTTCGGCGGATTGTGCAGCGGCGCAATCTCAGCGCAGGCCTCGATCCCGTTCAAAACATCATCGCTGATCAGTACCGAATCGGTAAAGCGTTCGCCGCCGTGCACTACACGGTGGCCAACAGCATCGATTTCATCCATACTGTCAATAACGCCATATTCTTCATTAGTCAGAGCATCCAGCGCCATCTGGATGCCAACGGAATGGTCAGGTATCTCGGCGCTGATATCTACTGTGTATTTGCCCGTAGGCGTGTGTTTGAGAACAGAACCTTCCATACCGATCCGTTCGATCAGACCTTTGGCCAGCACCTGCTCGCCGTTCATATTAAGAAGCTGATATTTAATTGAGGAGCTACCGCAGTTGACAACGAAAATAATCACAGTTTTCCTCCATTTGTGCAAAATTTAGCTTGCGCTCATAGCACGTTTTATTATATCATATAGTATACACTATTTAAATGATAATCGCTAGTATAAACATTATAAATGAGGGAGAATATGAATGAGCAGCAATAGGAATCGTAGCAGAATATAATCCTTTCCACAACGGCCACGCCCATCATCTGCGCGAAGCAAAGCGGATAGCCGGCAACAGGCCTGTCATTGCCGCTATGAGCGGCAGCCTTGTACAGCGCGGCTTGCCTGCCCTGACTGACAAATGGACCCGTGCCAGAATGGCCGTTTTAGGCGGCGTTGACCTTGTTTTAGAGCTGCCGACAGTTTTCACCTGCCGCAGTGCGGAATTTTTTGCTGCAGGAGCTGTAAAATTACTGGCTGCTACCGGGATGGTATCACATCTTGCTTTTGGTGCGGAAGCAGCCAATTCGCAGCAGCTGATGCTCACCGCAGAATTTTTTTGACGAGCCTGTTTTTCAGGACGCACTGCATCATTATCTGGATGAAGGGCACAGTTATGCCAAGTCTTTAGAGCTTACGCTGGCGGAAGACCCTTCCATGCTGACGATTGCTGAACATCCTAACAATATCCTGGCTTTAGAATATTGCCGCCAGCTTCTGCACGGCGGTTACGAGATCGAACCTGTCGTCGTTAAACGCCGCGGCAGCGGCTATAAAGATAAAACCATCAACGGGCCTATTGCCGGCGCAACAGCCATTCGTGAGCATTATCGCGGCTATGGCATCGATGAAGCGCTGCTCAGCACAGTTCCGGCAACTACAGCCCAGCTGCTGCGTGAGGCAGATCTTCAGCACCGAATGGATATCAGTGATAAAATTCTGAACCATCTGCTTTTATACAAGCTGCGTTCTTTGACACCGGCCCAAATAGCCTCAGCCTGCCAATGCAGCGAAGGATTGGAAAACCGTCTGGCAGAAGCTGCTTCCTGCACTACATTCCAAGACGTAGTCAGCGCCACAGTTACCAAACGTTATCCCGCTTCACGTGTCAGAAGACTGCTGATGCAGCTTTTACTGCAGCAGTATCGCGCTATGTTCGATAATGCCAAAGACCCAGCTTACATCCGTGTTCTGGCCTTTAACGACCGCGGCCGCGAACTGTTGAAAGAAATGCAGGATTCTGCTCAGCTGCCTGTAATTATCAAACTGGGCCGCAACATCTTGGAAAAATACGGAGAGAAAGTCGAGCAGCAGCTTTCCGTTGATATTGCGGCAACTAATCTGCTGACACTTTTGCAAAAGAACCACCAACCACAATACAACAACGATTATACTGTCTCTCCGATCTATATTCAAAAATAATAAAGCAACAAAACAAAAAGCCTTCCGCTTAAGCGGAAGGCTTACTTTTTTTCAAAAGCTTATTCTTCGTCTTCTTCCTCTTCCATCGCCAGAAGTTCCATATCACGCTGAGGGCGTGAAGACATAACGCTTTCACGTTCAGCATTAACGGAAGCGCGGTTATCGTTTACAGCCTGTAAAGCGGACTGCAGACTACCGCTCAAATAGCCAAGCATATCATCGGCATATTGCAGCACATCGTGTTTTACACGCTCAACATAAGCATCAGCTTCGTCTTTCATTTCCTGCTGGTTACGCAAAGCAGTACTCTTTACATCTTCAGCAAAAGCTTCTGCCTGTTTGGAAATTTCCTCCTGACGCATTAGTCTTTCAGATTCAGATTTTGCCAATTCTAAAATACGGTCAGCTTCGGTTTTAGCCTGCAAAACAATATTGTCAGCTTCTTCATGAGCTTTGGTGACGATTGCTTTTTGTTCTTCAAGCAGTCTGGTAGCGCTTTTGACTTCTTTGGGAATCGCTTCCTTCAAATCATCCAGGATACCCGCCAAATCGCTCTCTTCGATAATGATCTTATCAGTAAGAGGTATACGGTTAGCCTCAGAAATAAGGTTATACATTTCATCAAAAATTCTGTCCAAAGTCGCACTTGTACTTCTATCAATCATCATCAAACTCAACCTCTTTCTAATATTATTCTTTGCTTATAACAAGGCTTTTGATCCGATCTTCCACACATTCAGGAACAAGACCATGGATACAACCGCCAAAGGTTGCCAATTCTCTTATTCCAGAGGAACTTAGGAAAGAGTAATTAGCATTAGTCATAATAAAGACTGTTTCTAAGTTATTGTCTATTTTTTTTATGAGCAGAGCGCGCTGAAATTCATATTCAAAATCAGAAAACGCACGTAAGCCCCTTACAATAAAAGGAGCTTTTTCCTGCCTGCAGAATTCATTTAAAAGACCGGAAAAACAGGTTACTCTGGCATTAGGGATATGTTTTGTCGCATCCCTGAGCATTTCTACCCTTTCCTCCATGGTGAACATTGCTTTATCTTTACCCGGATTATGAAAAACGCTGATAATGATCTCGTCAAATATTTGGCTCGCCCGTTCAAAAATATCGAGGTGGCCATTAGTAACCGGGTCAAAACTACCCGGACAGATCGCTCTACGCACTGTTTAACCTCCTAGAAGCTGCAACGCAGTCTGGTCATAAATTCAATTATCTTGTTCCTTATTCGACGTACGTTTCTGTATTCCTGCTATTTTTTTACAAATTTATTTTATTATTTTACAACATTTTATTATACTTTGGCAAATCTTATAAACGAAAGTAAAGTTTCACCATAGTGTTCCTGACGCACAAGCTCAAAGCACGCTGCCAGTACGCCTATTTCATCGTGCTTCGAATGTTCGATGATCAGATAGCCTCCGTCTTCAAGTACTTGAAAGTGTTCCATTTTCTGCAGAACTTTCTGAACCCAGCCTTTATTATAGGGAGGATCGCAGAATGCAAAATCAAATTTTAGTCCCTGATGATGCAGATGTTCGATAATATTTACCGCGCTGCCTTTGAGAACCTGAACATCAGCCTCCGCCCGGCATTTAACGATGTTGCTTTGTACCAGGCGCAGCGATTCCCGGCTTTCATCGACAAAAGTAACCGCAGCAGCGCCGCGGCTCCACGACTCCAACCCCAGATTACCTGTTCCGGCAAACATATCCAACACACGTGCGCCAATAATTTTAGTGCCAATAATATTAAATAGAGATTCTTTGACCCTGTCAGCCGTGGGACGTACGTCCATATTCTTTGGCACAGTCAATTTCAGCCCCCGTGCCTTTCCCGTAATTATCCGCATTCAAAAAACTCCGTATCTGTAATATAATAAATATAACAAGAACGGCAAAGGAGACAGCCTATGAACAAGAAAAAGTTTATTCTGCTCGCATTACTGCTGCTCTGCGCCTATTTTTATGAACTATTCGGCGGTATGCCTGCAACTGTCCCATTTGCGCCTCAGCCTGTAAAAGCCGATACTTCGCTGCTGCTGGCTCCGTTAGACAGCCGCCCTCCCTGCAGCGCTATGGTCAGAAAACTGGGAGCACTGGCTTCTATCAACGTGATTACACCGCCGCAAGAACTTCTTGACAATTATAACACACCTGCTGATAAAGAAAAACTGTTTGCCTGGCTGAAAAATGAAATGCCGCAGCATCCAGCCGCAATTTTATCAGCCGATCTTTTAGTACACGGCAGTCTGCTGGGCTCACGCGTACCTTTGGGAACAATTAACGATGAAGAAAAGTTTTTGACTTTCGTAAACAAACAGCATGCTCTCAATCCACAAATCGATATGGCGTTTTTTCCGTCATTCCAAGATTGCTGGTCAGCGATCAGCTTATACCGGACAGCTGGTATCAATGGCATCTGATGCGTTATGCAACATTAAAGGATATGGCAGAAACATTCGGCGATCCTTACTTTACCAGGCAGCTGCTGGCGATCGATGCACGCATACCGGATGATATTAAAACGAAGTACAGCAGTCTGTATGCCGATAACGACAGTTTTAACAAAAAACTGGTCCAGCTGGCACGCGCAGACGGTCTGACTTTGGCTATAGGGCAGGACGACGCCCAGCCATTCGGGCTTCCTAATCGTAATGTTAATCATGCGCTGGCATATATGAAACATGCAGCTTTAGGTTCCAGCGGGCTTATTACAAGCGGAGCTGATGAAATATCAGTTTTACTGCTGACCAGATATTATAATAAACTGTATAATTACAAGCCGCGCATTTTTGTAGAATATTCCTCGCCTAAAGTCGCAGCTAAAATCATGCCCTATATGCCCTGTTCTGTTGACGCAAGCATCCGGGACAAAATAAATTTTATCGGCGGTCAGCTTACAGATGATGCTGCTGTCGCCGACTTTATTTTATTCGTACACTGCGGCGACGATGACAATCAGCCTAATAAAGCTATGCTGCAAAAACTTAAAACCCTGCTTATATCAGACCGCCACATTGCGCTGGTTGATCTTACGGCCAACTATACTGAAAACGAACTTTTAATACCTAAGCTTTTGGAGGCTAAAGTACCGCTCAGCAGGCTGGCAGCTTTTTCAGGCTGGAATACTTTAAGTAATTCACTGGGAACCGCGCTTAGTCAAGCAACATTATTTACCGGCCAGCTGCACCGATTACCGCAATCAGAACATCCGTCACTGTATGCCCAAAATCTGAACTTCACAGTTGAACGTTTACTTGATGATTATGCCTATCAGAAATTAATGCATGCACAGTTAACTACATTACTGAAACTGAAAGGCTATAAGCCAACTGATTTGGGAGACAACAAGTTTTTTGCAGAAACGCTTATTCGTGGCTTTTTACAGCGTCAAAAGATTCAGCTTCTATATGGAGACCTTGGCCGTACACCTTTTTATCGCAATAACGACAGCAATTATTATTTAACAGGTATCGACATCAATGTAAACCTGCCCTGGGCACGTATTTTCGAAATCAATCTTGATACAAACTGCAGCTTTGGAGAAAACCACAGGCAGTGAAACAGCTTGCCAACATTTAGTAAATAAATAAAAGCAGAATGTCGGCTTTTTTCTTTGACAAGAGCATGATATCATAATTGATAAACAAGAAGTCACCATTAATAGCTACAACAATATAGCTTAACTTTTGAAATAAAGAAGGGTTTATTTTATGATTTCTCTTTCAAGACTGATCATTTATGTTTTTATATTATGGTTTTGTTATATGGCGTATCTGGTAAAATTCAGATAGCTATTTGAAAAGAAACACTATGGGAAATTTTTTCACTGCTCCAGCAAAAATCACTTTAAATACTTCCTTTAAAACAAAATAAAAAAGCCGCAGATACGCTCTGCGGCTAACTTTTTAAGTGGTCGGGGCGGCGAGATTCGAACTCACGGCCTCTTGTACCCGAAACAAGCGCGCTACCAAACTGCGCCACGCCCCGACTTAAGTTACATCACTTACTGCAACGTGAATATTATATAAAATAACAAATAGTTTGTCAATGATATTTTTTATATTTTTAAAATAAAAAGCTTCCCTGCTGCCAGAGAAGCTTTTCAGACATCAGCCTTGTGTAACTACACGAATATTAGTAACGTTGAATGCTTCTGCGATAGCAGGCAGACATTCGCGTTCGATATTAGTACGGTGCAGCTCATTATCGGCGACCAGCATGATCCTCGGTCCGCTCAAATTGATATTATGCACATTACTGATCAAGCGTTTGAAACTGTCTTCTCCCAAGCTCTCTTTCAATTTGGCAAGGCCTTCCATCAGATACGGCTTTTCTTTAGCCATACGCTGTTCCAGCGGAGTAAACGGCACTGTAACTACACGCGCATCTTTAGCCAGTACAAAATTTTCCTCATGCTCGCCTGGTACTACTAAGTCATCTCTCATGGTTTTCCCTCCTTCACTGCCTAATTGTTACAGAATTATTATAAATTATTGACGATTTGCAGTCAAGCAGGCAGGATTATTATAACTTAAAGCGAATATATATAAAATATTTTGAATTTATGAATGGGAGTTGTTAATATGTCTTTTTTTGAAGAGTTTAAAAAATTTGCTATGCGCGGAAATGTTATCGATCTGGCAGTCGGCGTTGTTATCGGCGGCGCCTTCGGCAAAATAACATCGTCTTTAGTAGATAATATTATTATGCCCCCTTTGAGTCTCTTATTTGGCAAAGTGGATTTTTCCGGACTATTCATCAGCCTGAACGGACAGCATTACGATACTTTAAAGGCTGCTCAGGATGCACATGCCCCTATTTTAGCCTACGGTCTTTTTATAAATACTATCGTTAATTTCCTGATCATTGCTTTTGCTATTTTTGTACTGATCAAACAAATCAACAGGCTTACGCCTCCGCCGGCTCCGGCTCCAGAACCGCGTTTATGCCCCTTCTGCAAAACTGCAATCGCTGACGATGCGACCCGTTGCCCGCACTGTACTTCGCAATTATAAAAACAATTCATTTTTGTGCATCAAAGGCGCTTCTTTCAGGAAGCGTCTTTTCTTATTTGCGAAACCAGCCCATTCGTTGTATAATGTTTAGAAGATTTGCTTCTTCACTTTATCACGAGGAAGTTTCCAGTAATATTAGGAGGTTATTTCATGTCCGTTTATGACGTATTAAAGGAACGTGGTTTTTTAAAGCAACTCTCCCACGAAGATGAGATCAAAGAGCTGCTGGAAAAGGAAAAAATCACTTTTTATATTGGTTTCGACCCCACAGCCGACAGCCTGCATGTAGGTCATTTTATTGCTTTGATGGTTATGAGCCATATGCAGCGTGCCGGACATCGTCCAATCTGTCTTTTAGGAGGCGGGACCGGTATGGTTGGCGACCCCAGCGGCAAAGACGATATGCGTAAAATGCTGACTCCTGAATTTATCTCTCATAACATAGCCTGCTTTAAAAAACAGATGGCACGCTTTATCGATTTTTCTGAAGGCCAGGCTATTATGGTCAACAACGCCGACTGGCTGCTTGAACTGAATTATATCGAACTGCTGCGCGATGTCGGTGTACATTTCTCAGTAAACCGTATGCTGACAGCGGAATGCTTTAAAAAACGTTTGGAAAAAGGCCTGTCTTTCTTCGAATTCAACTATATGATCATGCAGTCTTATGACTTCCTGCAGCTGTTTAAAAAACACGGCTGTATCATGCAGCTCGGCGGTGATGACCAATGGTCCAATATGCTGGCCGGCGTTGAACTGATTCGCCGCAAAGAACAGAAACCAGCATACTGCATGACCTGTAAATTACTTACAACAAGCGATGGACGCAAAATGGGCAAAACAGAAAAAGGAGCCCTGTGGCTCGATCCAGAAAAGACTTCACCATATGATTTCTACCAATACTGGCGTAATATCGACGACAGCGACGTTGAAAACTGCCTGTCACTGCTTACCTTCCTGCCTATGGAAGAAGTACGCCGCTTAAGCTCCCTGCAGGATGCTGAAATCAACGAAGCAAAAAAAGTTCTGGCTTATGAGGTAACAAAGCTGGTACACGGAGAAGCTGAAGCTGAAAAAGCACAACAGGCTGCGGAAGCACTGTTTGGAGGAGGCGGCGCACTTACCGATGTCCCGACTATTGAAATCACTGCTGCTGATGCAGAAGGTAAAATAATTGATGTTTTGACCGCAGGTAAAATATTCAGCAGTAAACGTGAAGCCCGGCAAATGATCCAGCAAGGCGGACTTTATATTGGCGAAAATACAGTGTCCAATCCTGAGGCAAGCTTTGCGCCTTCAATGTTTGATGCAGAAAAAAGCCTGCTTATCCGTAAGGGTAAAAAGAAGTATTTCCGCCTCATCATCCAGTAATTTAAAGGCTGCCTGAGGGCAGCCTTTACTTAATAGTAGAATTATCAGAATTTTATATCTATTCACGATGGGAGACTTTTTATGAAACAGAACCTGACGTTTTGGGAAATCTTACCAGTAGGGTTGATGCTCTTTTCGTCCTTTTTCGGTGCCGGTAATCTAATCTTTCCACCGGCATTAGGCCAAGCCGCAGGCGACCATTTCTGGTCAGCTGCGATTGGCTTCTGCGTTACCGGCGTAGGTATGCCGCTTTTGGGTATTATTGCTATGGCACTAACTAAAAACGATAACCCCAATGCCCTGGCAGATCCTGTTCATCCGAACTTTGCCAAAATCATAGTTATGCTGGCAGTACTGACGATCGGCCCGTTGTTCGCGATTCCTCGTACAGGTGCGGTGTCTTATGACGTCGGTATCAGACCTTTTGTCCCTGAAGACTACTATACCGCAGGTTTGGCTATTTATTCGCTTTTCTTTTTCATCGTAACCTATGTCTTATCTATAAATCCATCTAAACTGGTAGACTGGCTTGGAAAAGTTTTAACGCCAATGCTGCTATTAAGTCTGGCTGTACTTATCATCAACGTTCTGCTTGCTCCAATGGGTCCTATGCAGCCGGCAACAGGCAGTTATATAAACCTTCCTTTTCTCAGCGGCTTTCAGGATGGTTATAACACAATGGATCTTCTGGCGACGCTTCTCTTCGGCGCAACCGTCATCAATGCCATTAAACTCAAGGGTATCACCGATGACCGTCTGCTGACAAAAATCTGTGTCTACTCCGGTTTGATCGCAGCATTTTTCCTAGCTCTTATTTATGTAGCATTGGCTTATACCGGCGCTACCAGCGTCAGCATTCTGGGAATTTCTCCTAACGGCGGTGTAGCTTTAGCTGATATCGCCAACTATTATCTTGGTGCGGCCGGCAATGTTGTTTTATGTCTAATGATCTTTTTTGCCTGTCTGACCACAAGTATTGGCCTGACAGCTTCTGCAGCCTCTTATTTTACCAAAGTAACACACGAACAGGTTCAATACCAGAGGTTTGTAGTGGCAATCTGTGTTTTCAGCTTTGCTGTTTCCAACGTTGGTCTGACTAATATCATCTCTTTTTCGATACCTATTCTCTGCGCCCTTTATCCGATTATTATTGCTTTAGTTCTGCTGGGAGTAACCTCTAAGCTTTTCCATGGCGATAAGCGAGTTTATCGCTGCTGCCTGTTCTTTACAACTATTTTTGCCCTGCTGGATGGACTAAAGGCAGCAGGTATCAAACTTTCAGCCTTAGAAACCATACTTGGCAACACAATCCCCCTTTATGCCGACGGCTTCGGCTGGATCGTACCTTCAGTCTGTGGCGCTTTATTAGGATTGCTTTGGAAACTTCTGGTTCCAGCACAAACTAAATAATCCATTTTCAAATTTATGCGCAGTTTTTTTAACTGCGCATTTTTATTTCACAAATAAAACAGCATCTATCAAGCAGGAAAAGAGTTATAATAAAGAAAAGGAGTGTGATATTATGACACAGACGAACGGCTTTTTTACTACCTCAGACCAGGCGCATCTTTATTATGAAGTTCATGGTAAAGGTCAGCCACTTTTTCTTGTACATGGCTGGCAGTGTTCTTCCAGATTTTGGCAGCACAATATTCCAGAACTTTCCAAGCACTTTCAGGTAATAGTTATGGATAACCGCGGGCACGGCAAATCCTCCAAAGGTCTGCAGGGCCAAATCGTTGCCCGTTACGCACAGGATATCCGCGAACTTTCTGAATTTCTGGGTCTGAAAAATTTTATCCTCATGGGCTGGTCTTTAGGCGGACCTACAGTGCTTTCCTATTGGCAGCAATATAAAACCGACAGCAATCTGATCGGTCTGGGGCTGATAGATATGACGCCATTCCCTTTCAGTCCTGAAGAATGGAACAGTCAGGGTTTGCGCAACTACAATATGGAAGGGTTCAATGCACAGGTCAACCGATTGGTCAACGAACGGGAAGAATATTTTGAATTTTTTGCAAACGCAATTTTTAAAGACGGCAAACGACCAGCCGGCACAGACTGGGTAATTGAAGAATTCCGCAAGCTGCCGCCCTGGCTCTCAGCAGCCATCTACAGCGACTATATTGCAACAGATTTCACTAACGTTCTGCCAACAATAACTGTTCCCACGCTGGTCGTCAACGCCGACGGACCTGTTTTTGCCTGGGGAATCAAGCAGGGCACTTACCTGACGTCTCTAATCCCCAATGGTAAATTTGTAGCTTTTACAGAAAGCGGTCATATGCTCTTTTATGAAGAAGCAGAAAAATTCAATCAAACAGTCAGTGATTTTATCAAAGACTGTCTGCCCCAGAATGTTTAACTAAAAAAACAAAAGGCTCCCGAAAATTCGGGAGCCTTTAACTTTTTAAAATCGGCGCAAGTGCTTCAGCAATGCTGCGCATCCCGCTTTGATCTCCGCATACGTAATTTCAAAATCACCAGTATACCAGGGATCAGCAATGTCACGCGGCAACTCGGTAAAATCCAGCAGACGATGCACCTTTTCCTGCGGGTCACTGCCTATGATCCGCAGAATATTACTGATATTGGCACGATCCATACCCAAAATAAGATCATATTTTTCATAATCTTCTTTGGTAAGCTGCACAGCATATTTACCCGCCGCACTGATATGATCCTGCGCCAGTTTTTTACGTGTTCCCTGATGCACAGGATTACCTATTTCTTCCCTGCTTGTACCTGCCGATGCAATCACAAACCTGTCCGCAAGCCCTTCTTTTTTGATCATGTCCTTCAGCAAAAATTCTGCCATTGGCGAACGACAGATATTACCGTGACAAACAAACATGATACGATGAGTTCGTTCCATAAAACCTCCTCAAGTTCTGCAAAACAATGTAATAAGAACAATATTTTAACGCTGTCATATCAATAGTTTTTGATATGCAAAATGAATGATTATCTGCTTAGTAATCTGGCTGCTTTTATTATACTAAAGGCTGATAAAATTAGAAAGAAAAAACTTTATGTTTTATTTATTCTCTCCCCCATGCTCCGTCCCAAACGATACGACGATAATTTTCTTTATCAGTATCGCCTTCGGTATTGAAGCACAACACCACCGAGTTTTCGTCCAGCTGCAAGGCCTGTTTCAGATCACTTAAGCGCTCGTCGCGCATGGCTTCTGCCACCAGTCCCACGGTCGCCGCACCGCTTTCACCTGCACTGACTTTCGTATCACCCGCCAGCGGATTTCCCAAAATACGCATTCCCTGAGCAGCGGTATAATCAGGACAGCTGATAAAACCATCGCTCAAATTTCCAAGTATTTCCCAAGCAATACTGTTTGGCTCTCCACAGGCCAGTCCAGCCATAATCGTCTCAAGACGGCCTGTTACACTATGCAAGCTGCCGTCATTTGCCGCGGCTGTCTGATAAAGGCAATCGGCCCCTTTGGGTTCAACTATAAAAGTCAGCGGGCAGGAACTGCCATAAATATCAGCAAAAAATCCCTGTACAGAACCTGCCAAAGAGCCGACCCCGGCCTGCAAAAAGATATGCGTAGGCTTGACCGGCAGCTGCTCATACGCTTCCAAAGCCATTGTCATATAGCCCTGCATGATCCACAGAGGTATCCTTGTATACCCATCCCAAGCTGTATCCTGTACAATGATCCAGCCGTTTTTCTGTGCCAGCTCACTGGTATATCGTACTGTATCGTCATAGTTCATATCTGTGATTTCGGCCTGCGCACCTTCGGCACGAATATTGGCCAGACGTTCTGCCGCAGAGCCCTGAGGCATATAAACTATAGCCTGCTGCTTCAATCTGTTGGCTGTCCAGGCAACACCACGCCCATGATTACCGTCAGTAGTTGTAATAAATGTTTTGCTCCCCAACAAACTGCGCACCTCATCTGAGACCAGACGCATATAAGGTAAATCATCTATATCTTCACCTAATTCATTAGCGATATAACTACCAATAGCAAAACTGCCGCCCAGAACTTTAAAAGCATTGAGTTCAAAGCGATAGGATTCATCTTTGACAAAAAGGTTTTTGATACCCAAATGCTGCGCCAGACTGGTAAGTTCTATCAGCGGTGTTGGACTATACTCTTTGAAACTGCTGTGAAAACTCCGCACTCGACGTGCCTGCTGCTCAGTAAAAACTTCCGTTTTCGCTGCAATTTTCCGGTTGCGCTCACGCAGCACCCACTTAAACCTTGCTTTTTCCATAGTTTCCTCCCTACACATCAGTTAACATTATAAAAAATGCCGCGACAGAAGTTACCATCACGACATTCTCATCATTTAACCAATATCAAATTCTGCCGCTCCGGCAGCCTATAATATGCAAACACAAATAGCAGTATTTATTCACCAAAAAGCCTTTATAATTATGTCGACTTCCTCCGGAAAATTCTGCATTCCTGTTCACCGCAGCACCTTCAGCTTGCAGCAAACGATACCTGATCTAGAACATTATGTCGCCGGGTTCATAATCAACGGTCGTTTTGACAAAGGCCAATTCGTTGCAATACGGATATTGCGGGCAATATACACATTCTTTCCAAACCTTCTGCGGGAGCTTTTCTTTCGCCGTTTCGATATAATCACATTTTGCAAAAAATCCCGGCTGATAAGTAAGGGTAAAGAACATCTTCACTCCGCGTTCAATGCCTTCAGCTTCCAGCAGTTCAACCATTTTTCGTCCAATCCCCTGTGTTTTACGTTCAGGATCAACAGCTAAAGAACGAATCTCAGCCAGACGATCCCAAACAAAGTGCAGTGCGCCGCAGCCAATCACATGATTGTTCTCAACGGCCACCACGTAATCGCGCAGATTTTCATAGATGGAATTACGCGAACGCGGCAGCATCAGGCCTTCGGCAGCATAATCATTGAGCAGTTTATGAAGCTTCTCTACATCATCAAAAGTAGCAGAGCGATAAATAACCATGGGCGCACTCCTTTCATTTTGTATTTTCTCAATATTACCATTATTGAGCCGTAAACACAATATATTTTTATAAGCGTTTTTTTAGCAAGTCGGCAGCCGCTGTCAAAGCAATAAGCATAGCCGACGGTCTTGGCGGACAGCCTGGCACAGCTATGTCTACCGGCAATACTTTATCCAATGCACCGACAATAGCATAGGTAGACCCATACGTTCCTCCGCTGGCAGCACAGGCACCACAGGCCATTACCAGCTTCGGTTCTTCCATTGCTTCATAAGTCATTTGCACTGCCTGCGCCAAATTACGTGTTACCACGCCTGTAACCATTATCATATCAGCATGTCGCGGTGAAGCCACAAAAGCAATACCAAAACGATGCAGATCATACAGCGGATTACTCAAAGCACCCATTTCAAAATCGCAGGCATTACAGCTGCCGGCATCCAAATGCCGTACATGCAGTGAACGCCCCAGCTTGGCCCTGATCTCTAGTTCTATGGTCATCTGTACATCTGTCAATATCTCCGGCAAAGTATCAATATCAGTATGCAGCAGCGCACCTGCAGCACACGCTTCTACACATTTACCGCAAAAAAGGCAGCGTTTATAATCCAATACTGGTTTGCCATCACACAGCGCAACAGCACCAGTCGGGCAAACAGCCGCACATTTTGCACAGCCATTACAGTCAGTTCCACAAGTCAGTTGTCCCCGCATTCTTGGAGCACCGCTGGTCGTTACATCTTCTGTTGTTATCTTATTGGCCAAAATCCCCTGTAACAATTTAAGCATTATTGTTCCTCCCTAACGATCCAGACAGGCATAGCATAATTCAAAGCTTTTATTGATCAGCGGAAAATCCGGAATAATATCTCCCTGCACAGCTATGGTAAGCGCCGGCCAGTTAGGATAGGAAGCTGAACGGATAAATAATCTTTCGATACATCCGTCTGCATCCAGCATCAGCCAATGCAGATTACTGCCACGTGCTGATTCGCTGATCCCCCAGCTGCCAGTCAGAGTTTTATACGCCAGTTCACCGCAATGCAGCTGCGAATCGTCTTGCTGCAACAGCTTCAATGCTTTTCTAATCAAAGTGATCGATTCGGCAACCTCACCCATCCGTACCTGCAGTCTGGCATAGACATCGCCGTCGGTTTTCGTAATTACATTAAAAGGCAATTCGGCATATAAACCATATGGCAGATCCCTGCGGCAATCACAGTCCACACCCGAAGCTCTGGCTCCAACTCCGACCAGCGCCAGGTCAAGCGCTACATTTTTACTGATAATACCAGTAGTTTTAGCACGATTCAAAAATCCGTCCTGCTCGGCAATGATCTGCACAATATCGTTGTATTCATTTTCAACTTTAGTTAAAGCAACTGTTAGTTCAGTGCATAAAGACTCAGTTAAATCATATTTTACACCGCCCGGAACTATCAGGCCACGCAGAAAACGATTGCCGGCTATCGCCTCATTACAGCGCAGCAGTATTTCCTTCAAGCGGCTGCCCATACTGATAACAGGCGCAAATCCGACTCCGGCACACATATTACCTGTATCGCCGATGTGATTATAAAGACGTTCCAACTCTGCAGCTATTGTACGGATAAGCCAGGCTCGTCTGGGTACATTCTGACCGGACAGCTTTTCCAGTGCCTGACAATACGACAAGGTATTGGCCACAGAACAGGCACCGCAAATCCGTTCTACAATCAGCAGTGCTTCCTCTGGAGTTTTACCTTCTACTGCTTTTTCGATTCCCCGATGAGTAAAAAACAACTTGGCATCTAACTGCAGAATAGCTTCACCGGCCTGGCTGAATCGAAAATGCCCCGGTTCAATGATACCTGCATGAATAGGACCGACAGGTACTTCGAACAGCCCCTCTCCGTGCGAAACAGCCATTTCATACTTTCGCTCTCCACGCACATCGGCATCAATATCAACACATTTGCGCAGCGGATGAAAATCTTCAGGATAAGTTTCATGCAAAACCAACGGCCGCAGATCCGGATGATCATCCGGTATAAACCCGAACATATCATGCAGTTCACGTTCATACCAGGCAGCAGCCGGTAAAACAGGTGTTAATGCTGGATAATGAAGATCACTGCCTGCATCAAATTCAGCCTTTAAGATATCTATATCATGCTTTTCTTTATTTTCAAACAGACAGTAAACAGCATACCCGCCGCCGAAGCTGGTTTCATCGGCCCCGAACATTGCTGTCAGCGGATGCCTGCCACCGCGTGAACAAATATTAGCAGCCCCCCGCAGGCCTTCTGGTTTAACCTTCATCAAAATTGACCGCCTCCTACTATCCGTACCGCCTGAGCCAGCAGTTTTTCCAAATAAGGTATTTCACCGATTCCGGCACCTATAATGACGCTGCCTAAAGCAGCGCTGCCAGAAACGGCGTATCCGCATGCTCAAGCAAGTCTCCGACAGGCTTTCGTTTAGCTTTATCACACAGCATTCGTAAGGCATGGTACAAAATACCGATCAGTATCCCGGCAAGCAGAACAATGATCACTATACCCAACAGATAGTGCCCGCTTAAAAACAAACTGTATAAAATATAAAATTTACTAAAAAACAAACCCAACGGCGGCATACCTAAAATTCCAATAATACCCAGAAGCCAAAACGTCGCAGTATGAGGTACATCACCGATCATTCCATGAATACGCATCATATTTTTAGTCTGATATTCCTGCACTATAGTACCAGCTATATAGAACAATACAAATTTGATCAGTGCATGATTAAACATATGCACTAAGGTCGCGCCAATAGAAAGCTGACTGAAAACACCGATACCCGCTATCATCAGACCTATATTTTCCATTGAGGAATAAGCCAGCATACGCTTGATGTCGCGCTGCACTACTACAAACGGTACAGCTACAGCAATGGTCAGTGCCGCAAATGCCAGGCACAGCGTACTGATAAATTCTACACCTACAGTCGGTATCACAACTACTATGTTACGCAGCAATACATAAATAGCGCAGGTACATAAAGCTCCGGATAAAAGGCCGCTGGTCAGAGACGGAGCTTCTGAATAAGCATCAGGCAGCCATGTATGCATCGGAGCCATACCGATTTTAGTACCATAACCAATAAAAATAAATAAAAAAGCCAGCTTTGTCAGCGACGGGTTAAGAAGTTCTGCATGTTCGGTCAGCCACAGCCAGCTCAAAGCCTTTTCAGCCCCAAGTGCCGAAATCTGCGCATAATACAGGATCATTGTTCCCAAAAGTGCCAGACAAATACCAACAGTACAAACCATCACATATTTCCAGGTCGCTTCCAGAGCACTGCGGGTAAATTTAAATGATACCAGAAAAGCAGACACCAACGTTGTCGCCTCGATAGCGACCCACATCAATCCCAGATTTTTTACCATCAGTACCAGAAACATAGTCCAAACAAACATCTGGAACAAAGCATAATAACGGCCAATCAAACCAGGCGTACGGCTAAGATAGCCACGGCTGTGCTCGCGCAGCAGATATGACTTGGAAACCCATGCTGCCGCTACATATAAAGCTGTAATGATCAGTATTACCCAGACATTAAGCGCGTCCAGATAAACATATTCACTGTTAAAAGGCTGTGTTGGCGTAAAACTCTGTGCTAAAAGAATAACTGCAACGCCTACAGCAGCAGCAGTCAAGCGATTAAGCCAGTGCAGCAAACTGCCGCTGCCTAAAACGCCGCTGATAGCTAAAGCCGCACAAACCACCGGCAAAGCAAAAATTATATAAATCAGCTCCAGCATCCCGTCACCCCTTCAGCTTTCTCAACACATTGGTATCTGTCGTCATAAACGACAAACGCAGCCGGTTAGTCAGTATTACCAGTACCATGACAGCAATCAGCACGTCCAAAAAGATACCCATTTCTATAACCAGAGGCAGACCTTCCGTCATCGCCATCCCTAAAAGGTAAATACCATTTTCCATTGTTATCAAGCCTACCATCTGCATAATAGCTCGGCTGCGCATAACGATCAACGTCAGACCAGTCAAAATCATTACGATGGAAAGCGCCAGAATATCGCGACCTTCTACTCCGGGCAGCATTTTATCAACAATAAGATAACTCAGAACCAGAAAAACTGCACTTGCGGCAGTTGAATAATTAACATTGATCTCTGAAATGAGCTCACGCTCATCAGCCAGCTTACTGACAAGCCGCAGCATTGCATAAGGCACTAAAAGGACTTTTACGATAATTGTCAGCAGTCCCGGAGCATAAATATGAATACCATCGCCATGCGCAATACCGGAAATAAAGCAGGCAAGAGCAATAACAGCCGATTGAACACTAAGGCAGATGATTGCCCGGCGCAGGTCCATAATACGGGTCTGCAAAAAGACAACGAACAATAAGACGATTACCAAAAAATTCATCATACCCCTCCTTACTGCGCTACAATTGCCAGCAGCAGTAAAATACCGGCTGCGGCCAGATATACGCGAACTTTGAACAGACGCATTTTATTCTTCAGAGTTTCCATAACACTTACCGCTGTCGCTGCCAAGAGCACTTTCACTGCCAGCGGCAGTGAAAGCGGCAGATACAACAACGAAAACAAGACCAAAAATACTAATGTTTTCAGCATGCTTGCCCAATGGATCACTGCCAGCAACCGTCCGGAATATTCAAGGAGCATACACTCGTGAATCATTGTCAGTTCCAAATGCGTATCAGGATTATCGACAGGAATTCTTCCATTCTCAGCCAGCAGCAGGCAAAAGAAAGCAATACATGTCAGCACGCTGGCTACGCTTAAATAAACCGCCTGAAAATCAAGCGCCATTCCCGCTAAAGTTGTGCTGCCACTGCGCAGCGCATTCACCAGTACAGCCAGCAAAATTACAGGTTCTGCTAAAACAGAAATATAAATTTCACGGGATCCGCCCATGCCGCCAAACGCCGTAGCCGTATCCAGAGACGATAAAGTCATAAAAAAGCGCCCCAGCGTTAGAACACCAATAAAAACAAAAACATCTCCAAAACTGAATTGAATTCCAAAAAAGTTAGGCAGCATCGCCGCTGCCACTACTACACTGGCAAAATATACCAGCGGCGCAATAATAAAAACCAGACTGGTATAAGGCGTAAGTATTGTAGGCTTCTGCCACCATTTATAAAGATCGAAATATTCCTGGAAAATACTGGAACCGATACGATTCTGCAGCAAGGATTTCACTTTTTTTATGATACCGGCAACTAAAGGAGCGCTGCACAAAAGCAGCAACACTTGTGCCAACATCCAGCCCAAATCATAAATATGCATAGCCATTTACATCGCCCCCCAAATCAAAACCAAAAGCATAGCCACCATTACATAACTGATATACAGACGTACGCTGCCCTGCTGAATACGACGCAGAAAAGAAGCAGACCAGACCATATAGTGCTGAATCGGTACATATAGCTTTTCTGTAAACTGATCCGGGATCGATAATTTATATTCCAGCTGCCGCCCAAAATACGGATTGCCCTTTTTCAGATAGGTTGCCGTTCGCTTGGGCTTCAGCAAAAAATCAAAAGCCCGGCGGAGCGGCTTGGAAAAACCAGTAGCTGAATATTGCTGGCGCGCTGTAGGATAAGTACCGCAGTTCCAAGTAACTTCACGATGAACAAAGCTTTTATCGCCGCAGGTCATAAGGGCCACAGCCAGTAAAACAACCGACAGTACTGTCAATAGCAGTAACGGTGCATAAACTGCATAACTTCCGCTGCCAAACCACCAAACCTTCTGCATATCTGCAAAACTGCGCCAAAGAGTTTGCTGGTTCTGCACTGCCGTTTGCAGCACAGCGACTACCGGCCCCGGGACAATACCAAGCAGCAATACCAATATTGCCGCCAACCCCATTCCCAAACGCATCGACCAATCGCTTTCGTGAGCACGTTCTACGAGCCTGCTTCTATTCCGGCCCAAAAAAACTACTCCATAAAGACGCACAAAGCAACCAACTGCTAAAGCACTTGCTAAACCGAACAGAACAAAAGCCAGTGCTCCTAAAAGCCGCAGCCCCTGTCCTTCACTGCTGCCGGCCAAAGTAACAAAACTCTGCAGTGCGAGCCACTCCCCCACAAAACCACCTGTCAGAGGCAGGGCAGACAAGCCCATCGAACCTACCAGTGTAAAAACCGCAGTCCATGGCATCAATTTACCCAAGCCACCCATTTTTTCAATATCCTTACTATCGGTAGCATGCATTACAGCCCCTGCCGACATAAACAACAGTGATTTCATCACCGAGTGGTTCAAGGAATGTACAACAGCGGCCAAAAAACCAATTAATGCATAGTCATGCCGTGGCGTTGTCATAAGTACCATCCCACAACCAAAAGCTCCGAAAATAATTCCCATATTTTCTACAGATGAATATGCTAAGATCCTTTTGATGTCTTTTTCCATCTGTGCATATAAAGCACCCAAAACTGCTGATAGCAGACCTACCACCAGCACAAAAGCCCCCCACCAGAATTCCATCGGGCCAAGAAACTGAAAAACAAAACGTCCGAAACCATATAAGGCTATTTTCAGCATAACGCCGCTCATCAGCGCCGAAACATGACTTGGTGCAGCAGGATGCGCATTAGGCAGCCACACATGCAGCGGCAATAACCCCGCTTTTAATGCAAAACCGGCAAAAGCAGTGATAAACGCCGCATTACGAACATTATCACTCAACACTCCCTGACCGAGCACAGAAAAATCTAAAGACCCTGCCTGACTGCCTATCATCAAAAAAGCAATCATGATTGCCGCTGTTCCGATATGGGTCATAACCAAATATTGATACGCTGCATTATGTGCAGCTTTTTTTTCAGCTTCGTGGTTGACCAGCAGAAAGCTTACTACGGCCATCAGCTCCCAAGCCAGTAAAAAACTGAAAACATCAGCAGCCAGTAAAACCAGCACCATAGAAAGCAAAAATGCATTCCAGAGTCCGCCCAAAAGTCTCAGCCTTTTACCCAGATAGCTTTTCGCATAACCCCAAGCATAAATGCTCGTTACTGTTCCTGCCAAGCCCGTAATCAATAAAAAAACTGCGCTCCACCGATCAGCATTGAAAGTAAAAAATGCCCAGCTGCCGCTCAGCAGGCTCCCACTTCCCTGCATCATATAAGCCGCAGACTGATACAGCAGAGCTCCGCTGCCAAATACTGCTGCCAAAACCGCACAGTAATGTGCCGCCATCTCCATTTTTTTAGGAAACAGTGCCGTAGCGGCACCCATACCATACACAGCAAGCGTTATATATATAAGTTCCATTCCCATCTACCTCACATTCAAAACTCAAAAAAGCTCATAAAAAAACGTATATATTATACCACATTCTTCATAATTTAGCACTCATAAATATTAACAAACCCTTGTAAAATCTACGTTAATACAAAAAAATCCTATTTGCATACGCAAATAGGATTTTTGTAGATTTTATAAAATTTTCTGTATACGACTATAAACCCGCAAAGCATTGCTGTAAAAAAATGCTTCCTGATGTTCTTCCGGGATCAGTTGACGCATTATCGCTATATAATCAGGAATATTGATTAACGGCCAATCACTGCCATACATCAATTTGTCCCAGCGGTTCATATAACGCAGCCACATACCCAAATAATCAAAATAACCCTGATTCTGCCTATAAAAATGCGGCCCCGGTATTCCTTCCAGTAAACCGGACAGATCTACAGCTACATTATCATTTTTCGTAGCCACCTCAGTTGCGTCAAGCAGCCATGGATTTCCGCAGTGACAGATAACAAACTGCACGTCCGGGAAATCAGCAGCTACCTCATCCACCGTCAACGGGTGGGCATAACGCAGTTTAGCAGCAGGCGTTGCTGTATCGCCTGTATGCACTGCCACAGGCACATTATAATGCCGGGCCAATTCAAACAGCGGATAATGACGTTCATCATAAATAAATACAGGCCGGTAACCTGGATAAAACTTTATGCCCAGACAATGAGGATCACTCAGATAGTGCTCAAATTCCTGAGCTGTTTTTTCAGCATTTGCCAGTGTAATATCTTCACTTTTGACGCCTAAACAATACCCCATTGAAAGAGGCTGGTTATAATTTTTCTCATCAAAAGGACCACTTAGATTAATCAGTCTCGGTGTACTGCCGCCGTAACGACTGGGCGCATCTTCAGAATTACCCATCGCCACAGCAAAAACAATATTATTCTCTTGGCATATCTGCTGCCAACAAGCCGCAGTATTTTCATGTCCTGCATTTTCTGCGACCTCATAAAACTTGTCTATATCATAATAATGCATATGCGCGTCAATGATTTTCATAAAATGCACCTTCTTTCATACAATTCCATTATAACACCTTTGACGATAGCCGATGCAGTTTTATTATTTACGAAAAAACAGCCCTTATTTATAAAGGGCTGTTAAAAAATCATTTATCAGGCTCTTAATTTAGCTTTATATTCTTCTCCTACTTTATCAACTACATTTTTAATTACCGTATCTATCTCCGTATCAGTCAAGGTACGATCACCGGCCTGGAAAGTAAGATTAAAGGCCATGGATTTACAGCCGTCTGCTACCTGCTTACCGGTATACACATCAAACACCTTTGCGTCAGTCAAAAGCTCGCCTGCATTAGCGCGAATCACGCCTTCAAGCTCGCGCATACTTACTTCCAACGGTACAACGACAGCTATATCACGCGAAGTACCGGGGAATTTAGGCAGATGTTTATATTTAGGCACCTTAACAGCAGCAGCGACCAAAGGTTCGATTGCCAGCTCCAGAACATAGGTTTCACTGCTCAGTTCAAAGTTAGCAGCAACCGTGGGATGCACTTCACCGAAATAACCAATCAGCTCTCCCTGATATTCGATTGCACAGCTCTTTCCCGGATGCAGATATGGCTGTGTTGCCAGTATCAGCTTGTAATCAGTGACCTGTAATTTGCTCAAAAGACCTTCTACGACACCTTTCATATCATAAAAGTCTACATTATCTTTTCCCTCAGTCCAGTTTAACACATTACGTTTACCGCTCATTGCAGCGCACAATACACGCTTTTCAACCGGGAACTCTGTCAAAGGCAGCGCTTTCGGCAGATAAGTGCGCCCGACTTCAAAAATTTTGACACTTTCACTTTGACGTGCCAAATTATAAGCAACTGTACTTAAAATGCTTGGTACTAAAGTAGTGCGCATAACTTTGAATTCATCGCTGATCGGATTCATTACTTCAATAAACCGACGGCGTTCATCATCTGCAGGTAATTCCAGCTTGTCAAAAGAACATGGATGGATAAAACTGTAAGTCATAACCTCACTCAGTCCGACCGAAGCCAAATAATCCTCCACACTATCGCGTACGTCCTCAATCACATCCTGACGCCCCTGTACCAAAGGCAGAGCAGGCATATGTGAGGCAATCTTGTCATACGAATGCATACGCGCGATCTCTTCACTGATATCAGCATCACAGGTCACATCATAACGCCAGCTGGGCGCTGTAACGACCAGATCTTCTCCTTCCTCATGTACTTCGAACTGAAGCTTCTGCAGAATAGAAATCATTTCCCCTGTCTCTATCTCTACACCAATGCGGGTATTGATAGCAGACGGATTAACTTTAACAACAGCCGGCTGCGCCTCAGTCGGATAAGCTTCTACGATACCGCAGACAGTCTCGCAGGCACCCATCTGTTCCAGCAAATGTGCTGCACGATTAAGCGCATTATGAGTCAGCACGGTATCAACACCGCGCTCGAAGCGCCCTGACGCTTCGCTGCGTAATCCCAATGCTTTCGAAGTACGGCGAATCGAAGGTCCGTTAAAAGTAGCGGCCTCTAACATAACATTTACGGTATCGGCAGTAACTTCTGTTTCCAAACCACCCATAACACCGCCCAGGCCTACCGCATGTTCAGTATCAGCAATAGTGATCATGCTGGAATCAAGACTCCGCTCCTGATTATCCAGCGTCACCAGCTTCTCACCTTCAGCAGCACGCCGAACGATCAGCGTATGTCCACTGACCCTGTCATAATCATAGGCATGCATCGGTTGCCCTAATTCAAGCATTACATAGTTAGTCACGTCGACAACATTACTGATGGGACGCATACCGCAGGCACGCAGATGTTTCTGCATCCACTCCGGCGACTGACCGATTTTAATATTTTTCAATATCCGCACAGCAAAACGACTGCACAGATCTGCCGCCTGCACATCTACTTTCGCCATTTCGGCAGCATTGCCGCCGGCAGTTTCCTGTACGCTCATATCTGGCATTCTGAATTCCGTACCCAAAACAGCAGCAGCTTCACGTGCCAGACCAATGATATTTGTACAATCACCGCGGTTGGCGGTCAGGTCAATATCCAACACCACGTCATCCAGTCCCAAAACCTTTTTTATATCTACGCCAATCGGTGTATCCGGCGGCAGGATGAAAATACCATTGCGCTGTTCCGGCAGCAAAAGCTTAGCATCAATGCCCAGCTCTTCAGCGCTGCACAACATTCCAAAAGAATCAAGTCCGCGCATTTTTGCTTTTTTAAGCTTCATCCCACTGGGAAGCTGCGACCCAACAACTGCAACCGGTACGATATCGTCTTGATGGACATTTTGCGCACCAGTCAGAATCTGTACGATCTCACCGCTGCCGTAATCCATCATACAAATCCACAAATGATCAGAATTAGGATGCCGCTCAATCTGTGTTACTTTGCCGGTAACAACGCCTTCCAACCCCGCTCCCAGATAGTTCACACTTTCAACTTCCAAACCTACGCGTGTCAGTTTTTCAGCCAACTCTTCAGGAGTGACATTAATATCAACATATTTTTTTAACCAGTCAATAGATGCTAACATAATCTTCCTCCTTATTTGAACTGGCGGATAAACCGCAAATCATTTTCAAAGAATAAGCGCAGATCGTCAATGCCGTATTTAAGCATAGCGATGCGTTCAACACCCATTCCAAAAGCATAACCATTAATTTTATCCGGATCGTAATCGCTCATCCGCAGCACATTGGGATGAACCATACCTGAACCCAAAATCTCGAGCCAGCCTGAATTCTTGCAGACGCGGCAGCCTTTGCCGCCACAGATAACGCAGGAAATATCTACTTCGGCACTTGGTTCCGTAAAGGGGAAATAACTGGGACGCAAGCGTATCTCCACACTGCCGCCGAACATCTCTTTACAAAAGGTTTCCAGCGTACCCTTTAAATCAGCAAGGCTGATATTTTCACCAAGTACCAAACCTTCTACCTGATGAAACATCGGAGAATGAGTAGCATCATAATCGTTGCGGTAAACTGTTCCAGGGGCGATCATCCTGATCGGTGTGTCAGGCTCACAGGCCTGCATTGTACGAGCCTGCACAGGTGAAGTCTGGGTACGCAGCAAAAATTTTTCAGTAATATAAAATGTATCCTGCATATCCCGTGCCGGATGATCCTGCGGCAGGTTCAAAGCTTCAAAGTTATAATAATCGCTTTCTATCTCAGGGCCTTCCATAACATCAAACCCCATCCGCATAAAAATCTTTTTGATCTCGCGCAGTGTCAGTGTCACCGGATGCAGATGCCCGCAGTTTTGTGTGCGTCCAGGCAAAGTAATGTCCACTTTTTCATTTGCCAGCCTTGCTTTTAAGGACTCTGCTTCTAAAACCTCGGTTTTGGCATTGATAGCCGTTTCCAAGGCGCTTTTTACTTCGTTGACGATTTGTCCGATTTTCGGTCTTTCCTCTGCCGGCAGTGCGCCCATACCGCGCAGAATTTCTGTCATCGGGCCTTTTTTACCCAAATATTTGATGCGCAAATCTTTGAGTTCGTCTGGAGTCGTTACTGCTCCCAGCTCTGCCAGCGCTTGTTCCTTAAGTGCCTGCAATTCTTCTCTCATATTCTTCCTCCTATAAAAAATAAAACTCCCGCCCCTGGTAAGGGGCGAAAGTTATGCTTCCGCGGTACCACCCTAATTTGTACTCTGCTGTCTTAACGCGACTGACGTTGCGCCTACAAACCAAAGCCTTCAGCGCAAACACTCACGAGTGAACTTCCGCTTTAGTGTATCGCAAGGCTTGCAGCCGTGGCCTCGCTCTCTGTGTCGCACGTCTGGCGTACTCTCTCGGTCATAGTGTCGAAAATGGGGCGTATTCAATTAACGTTACTTATTTTATCACAACTTGCCTTTACCTGCAAGCCGTTGCCGCAGACATTCAAACATAACGATTCCAGCTGCCACAGCAGCATTCAACGATTCGGCCTGCCCTTCCATCGGGATAAAAACTTTTTTTACGGCTGCTTCCAGCAAGCCGTCTGAAACACCCTCTGCTTCGCTGCCGACAACAACTGCTACCGGGCCCTGTAAATCTGTTTGATATAAACTGTCTGCATTTTCCAGGCAAGTTACCGCTATTTCATAACCGTTCTTACGTGCCCAGCTGATAAAGTCTGCTTCGCATATACCTTCAGCTACCGGTATATGCAGCAGTGATCCCATTGTAGAACGTACTGCTTTCGGTGCAAAAATATCAGTACAGCCAGCCAGTAGTACTACGCCGCTGATACCTGCCGCATCAGCAGTACGAATCATCGTTCCCAGATTACCAGGATCGCCGATGCGGTCTAATACGAGCACAATACCACCGGCTGCAGCCAGTTCCTCTAAGGCCGCACTTTGTTTGGCAACAACGGCAGTCAGAGCCTGCGGCGTTTCTGTGTCGGCAATTTTTTTCATTACAGGTTCGGTAACCTCATACAATTCAACTCCTTCTGCCGCAGCCGCTGCTATAATAGCGGCCTGCCTTGCCGAAGCAGTTTTAGTTCCTTTAAGCACAAAAAGCTGTTTCACTATACCACAGTTTACAGCTTCCTCCACCGATCGCATTCCCTCCACTAAAAAAGCCTGCTGTTCTGTCCGATATTTTTTTTGTTTCAGCTCTGCGGCAGCTTTAACGATCGGATTACTTACGCTGCTCAGTTCTTTCATCAGACCACTTCCTCCAGTGCTTTAATATTACTATGCTCACCGATAATGATCATTTCATCGCCGAGGTTAAGTACCATTTTGGGATCGGGATTGACCAGAGTTTCACTGCCGTGCTTAATCGCCACGATATTGACATTATAGCGGCTGCGCAGATTGGATTCGATCAGGTTTTTCCCTGCCAGACTTGGCGGCACAGTGATACTCATCAAGCTGATGGTATCAGACAGTTCGATATAATCGACGATACTGTTGGAAATAAGGTTATGCGCTACACGCTGTCCCATATCACGTTCCGAATAAACGATCTTATCAGCGCCGATTTTTTTGAGCATTTTTCCATGAACCTGATTGATAGCTTTAACGACAACCACAGGAACACCAATTTCCTTAAGCAGTAAGGTCGTCAGCATATTCGCTTCCAAATCCCCGATCGCCACGACTGCCACATCAAAATTCTGAGCGCCCAAAGAACGCAGCGTACGTTCATCAGAAGAATCTGCCGTTACAACATGAGTCAGCTCATGTGCCAGACGCTGAACATTATCTTCATCAGTATCAACACCCATGACCTGATAACCAAGTTCGTTAAGTGTCAATGCTACACTCGTACCAAAACGCCCTAACCCGAAAACAGCATATTGTTTTTCACGTTGTTTTTTAATCATTATCGTTACCGCCTTTAACCAATCATAATATTTTCCGAAGGATATCTGATCTTATCATCTTTAGAATGAAGGAAGGATAAAACAAAGGTCAGCACGCCGATACGTCCGGCATACATAGTCAAAACCAGAATCAGTTTGCCCCAGTCGTTCCAGTCTGGCGTAATCCCAACTCCCAGACCAACAGTCGCAAATGCAGAAACCACTTCAAATAAAACGTAATCCGCCCGATGCAGCCCACCATCGCAGATCAGGAGCAAAAAATACGCTCCAAGCATCCACAACAGGCAAACTGTAAAAACATTATAAGCTTTATCGACTGTTTCCGAAGCTATCCTCCTGTCAAACAGCACCGTATCACGCTTGCCATGCAGAAGTCCCCACGTCGATACCAGCAGAACGAGCACAGTTGTCGTTTTCATACCACCGCCAGTAGACGTCGGCGAAGCACCGATACCCATTAAAAGAACCATAAAAAACAGAGAACTGGCCCGCATATCAGTCAAATCGATCGTATTAAACCCGGCAGTGCGGCAGGTAACCGCCTGAAAAGCAGCCGCCATCCATTTGTCCAATTCGTTGGGCATGCCGCCAAGAGTAGCCGGATTCGTATATTCCAAAGCCAAGATCACCAGAGTACCGCCAAAAGTCAGGATCGCGCTGGCCGTCAGCACTATTTTACTGTGCAAACGCAGCTTCTTCCATTTCCGGTTACGACGCAGATCATCCAAAACCGTAAAACCAATACCACCGATGGTTATCAGCGCCATAATACACAAATTCAGAGTTATATCGTTATAATGCCCTGTCAGACTGGCATAATCTCCAAACAAGTCAAACCCGGCATTGCAAAAAGCCGATATAGCATGCCAGTAACCCCAGGCAATACCTGTAAGCCCCATGTCCAAAGCAGAATAAAAATGCCAGGCCAGAATAGTCCCAAAAATAAATTCGATCGTCAAAGCGTATTTAACAACATTTAACGACAACCGTACTACCCCGGAAGGTTCATTCAGATTAAGCGATTCCTGAATAAACAGCCTTTCTCTCAGATTGATCCTTTTACCAACCGCCACGCTCAGTAAGGTGGTCAGAGTCATAATGCCCAATCCACCGATCTGGATGAGAACGATCATCACTAATTTTCCAAACCAGGAAAAATAATGCCCTGTATCTACAACAACAAGTCCTGTTACGCATGAAGTAGAGGTCGCTGTAAACAAAGCATCGATAAAACGCATACTGCTGCCGTCAGCACTGGCCATTGGCAGCATCAACAGCAGTGAACCGCATAAGATAAGCATGGCAAAAGTAAACGCCACCATCTGGCTGCCATTCAAACTGCGATTAAGCAGCTTTAACCATTTGTGCAATAAATTGATCAAAAACAACAAATTTTTCACCATCCTGACAAAAGCCGCTAAATATTACTTATTGAATATAAATCAAGTTTACTCTCATTACTTTATGCTTGTCAATTTTACTTGCTTACTAAAAGACCGCTTTATTTAATTACAAATCAAATGTGCAGAAATGTAAAAAACAGCGTCATCAAAATAATACTGAGCACAATAGTTATGGAATTAGCAAAACCGGCCAGTTCCACATTACCGCCCATTCTGGCAATAAAGATCGGGCCGATAGCCGTAGAAGGCGCCAAAAAAACCAGCGTCAGTACTTCCTTGACCTCTGCACTCAGCGGCACATGATAAAAACACAGCCATGCCAGGGCAATTCCAAAAACATAACGGTACAGCACTACCTCTCTCACTTGCTTCAGCTTATCTAAATCCAACGTCATTTCAAACATCATTCCGATCATCAGCATCGATAAAAAAGTATTGGCACCGCCGATAAGACCAGTAAGAGTATAAACAGGCTGAGGTAAATGCAGCTGTAGTACCGCACAGACCAACATCAGCATATAAACAACAAAAGGCACAGATCCAAGAAGTTTAGCAGCTATACTGCGCAGATTCACAGGCTCGTATTTTTCACCTGTATGCACCAGCCCACTGGTCAGAGCATAAGTTCCGCCAGTACACATAATCGAATTACCAACATCAAACATACAAGTAGCTACTACAGCGAAAGGGCCCAAAAAGCTTTGTGCAAACGGTAAAGTAAAACAGCCGATATTATAACCGGCCAGATTAAATACGTAAAAAATCTTTGCCGCATTCGTCTGATAACGCGTCAATATAAATCCCCAGGCAATCATCAGCAAATTTCCACAAAAACCGATTAGAGTCAATATAAACAGCGTATAATCCATTTTAAAAGCTGCAAAGCTGGTAATAACGGCACATGGCAGCGTAATATTTAAGACTATTTTGGCAATAAGTTCATAGTCATGCGGTTTAAAAAAGCCGCGCTTCTTTAAGAAATAACCTAAGGCAATAACGGCTACAAACGCCAGTGCCTTAGTTAAAACCTGTTCCATATGGTTCCCTCATTTTCATCAAAAGAAATCTTGTCTTTATCTACTGCTTCATAAAAAACTCACCTTAAATTATACTGCTGACGTAAAAATTAAGCAAAATTCTTTTTATCTTAAAAATATTCCTTAAACAAAACTTTGCTTTTACCATTTTGTTTGCTATAATAGTTCACAGAATATACACAAAGGGGGATATCAATGTTTAAAAAATCTAAAATAATAGTAGGTGCGGCTCTTTTTAGCCGTATCAGTACTGAGCTTTACTCTGCCACAGCAGGCTGAAGCCATCAACCTTGGCAGTATTGCCGGCAAAGCCGTAGGCGCCGCCAAGGAACAGCAGGAAATCAACAAGGCACTGAATTATTATGATAACGAAGGCCGCCATGAGCTGTTCGAAGCCCTGAAACAGGAAGACGGCGTCAACAGCGATTATAATGCCAATGCCATGCTTGGCCGCATTATGCAGCGTATGACCCCGGCCATCGCCAAAAGCGACGCAACCATCAATAGTAAACCATATAATTATTTCGTTAATAATCAGGAATTTTTCAATGCTTACTGTGCATTAGGGCACAATATGTCCGTAAATATCGGCGCTTTCTGGTTCCTGGACTACAATGAAGATAAACTGGCTGCCGTTATCGCCCATGAGCTTGTACACGGTCAGAAAGAACATCCAATCAAAGGCGCAAAGAAAAAGATGTCCGTTGACTTCGTGATGAAAACTGTAGGCTCTGAAATCGGCGGTGCTAACGGTCTGGCAGCACAAGTAGTAGCAGTCCATGCCAAAAACACCGGCGTTACCAAACCCAACGAATGGGAAGCTGACAATATCGCCTTCACTTATATGGCTGATGCCGGTTATAATGTAGGCGCTCCTGCAGCTGTTTGGCAGGCAGTTATCGAAAGCTCCAGCGACAGCTCTAAAAAAGATGTTCTCAGCGACATACTCAACCCGTCTACTCATCCGAAAGACAGCGACCGCCGCAATAATTATTCCAAAAAGCTTACCGAATACAGTAACGGCAAAGTTACTGTTGACGCTAACAGCGGCGAAGTGAAAATTAACGGAAAGACCTTTATGACACCGGCTGCTGCAGGCAATATGAGCGGTATGCAGCGTTCTTACTTCGTAGCAGGCAATCTTGCAGCGATCTATCATGCAGGTCAGAATACTCAAAATGCCTATGCTGAGGGCGGCACTGTAAAAATCGCAGGCAAAGGTATTATTACTCCTGTTGCCGGTGATATCAGCGCTGGTGAATTAGTTACTATCCTTAATAACATTAAATAACAACTTAAAATAAAACAGTGTAAGTCCTAAGACTTACACTGTTTTTTTATTGCCGCAGCAGCAGCAATTCAATTCATTTGTACTGTAAGCAGTAATTCTTACAGAGCAGCTTTAGCAGCTTCTACCAGTTTGGTGAAAGCAGCTGCATCATAAATAGCCATATCAGCCAAAACTTTACGGTTCATTTCGATACCAGCTTTAGCCAGACCATTCATGAAACGGCTGTAGCTCATGCCGTTAGCACGGGTAGCAGCGTTGATACGAGCGATCCACAAACGACGGAATTCGCGTTTTTTAGCACGACGGTCACGACGAGCATAGCTCAAAGCTTTCATAACAGTTTCATTAGCTTTTTTGAACAGCAAATGTTTAGAACCGCGATAGCCTTTAGCCAGTTTTAAGATTTTTTTATGACGACGATGAGCAGTAACGCCCACTTTAATTCTTGCCATTATAGTCAGCCTCCCTTATCTATTATGCGTACGGCAGCATTTTTGCTACGCGTTCATGATCAGTTTTGTGAACAAGTGCAGCCTTACGCAAGTTTCTCTTGCGGGAAGGAGATTTATGTTCAAGAATATGGCTTTTAAAAGCTTTAGCACGTTTGAATTCACCGGTACCAGTCTTTTTAAAACGTTTAGCAGCAGCTCTGCGGGTTTTCATTTTAGGCATTGTTAAGTCCTCCTTATTTGGTAGCTTTAGGCGCAACAATCATAATCATGTTTCTGCCTTCTAATTTAGGTGCACGCTCAATGACAGCCATGTCTTTGAGCTGTTCAGCCATTTTTTTGAGCAACACTTCGCCAAGCTCAGGATGCGATAATTCGCGGCCACGGAACATGATGGTGACTTTTACTTTGTCGCCGTCTTCCAGGAATCGCACTGCATTTTTGAATTTGACGCCGAAGTCATGATCCTCAATACCGGGGCGCAATTTGACTTCTTTGATATCAAAGGTCTTTTGCTTTTTACGAGCTTCTTTATCTCGTTTTTGCTGCTCGTAACGATACTTGCCGTAATCCATAATCCGGCACACCGGAGGTTTCGCTGTAGGAGCGATCTCCACTAAATCAAGATGTCTTTCCTGCGCCAGCTGCAAAGCATCACGACCGGACATAATACCCAGCTGTTCGCCTTCACCGGCAATAACGCGCACTTCCCGTGCCCGAATTTCTTCATTGATACGCAAGCTTTCTTTGCTAATAACCGTTCACCTCCAAAATTAAATAAAAAACGCGAGCAGATAATACTGCCCGCGCTGAAAATCATATCCGACCCTGTCGAGCTTTTGCTGCAAGGTGAGAAGCGAGCGGCTTCTGCTTTGTTACTTGGATATAATATCATAATGTTAACTTTGTGTCAACATATTTATTAATCTTTTCTTGCTCCCAGCTGTCCGTCAAGATAAAACAATCCGGAAATATTATCGCCGATCATTTCCAGCTTTTCAACAATCTCAGAAGCATTGGCTTCTTCTTCTACCTGCTCATCGATAAACCATTTAAGACAGCTTTGAGCCGCGTAATCTTTTTCTTTCAAAGCTACTTCATACATATCATAAATACGGGAAGTAACATATTTTTCATGCTCTAAAACTTTTTTGAACAAATTCAGAGGGGTACCGTAATCAGCCGCCGGCATATCAATCTGCAGAAGCTGAGGCTGCACACCGCAGTCCTGCATAAATTTTACAAAGCGCAAAGCGTGTTCACGTTCTTCTTCATATTGCAGATAAAGCCATTTAGCCATACCTTTATAATTTTTAGCTTCCATATCCAGGCTCATCGCAAGATACATATATGCAGAATACAATTCAGCCTGGACTTGTTCATTAAAAACCTTATAAACTTTTTTATTCATGATAACATCCTCCTTAACAGCTTAAAATGCCGTTTTTATCTGGATATATTATAACACTTTTTATTCGTTTTTTCAATAATTATTATCTATTTCCGTTACCACTTATCTAGCACGACATTCATATCTGATTATTTTTTATCGGCAATTTCTTCTTGCAGCATGGCAATAAAATCTTCCTGCTTCATAGCTCCGATATCTCCTTCGCCGCGGCGGCGCACAGCAACTGTACCGTCTTCAACTTCTTTATCACCGATAACAAGCATATACGGAACTTTCTGCAGCTGTGCTTCACGAATCTTATAACCGATTTTTTCGTTACGATCGTCAAGATAAACGCGCAGCCCCAATTTAAACATTTCATCACTCAATTTTTTAGCATACTCATAATGCTTGTCGGTAATCGGCATTACACGCACCTGGCAGGGAGCAAGCCAGGCAGGAAAAGCACCGGCATAGTTCTCAATCAGGATACCGATAAAACGCTCTATAGAACCATAAACCACACGATGGATCATAACCGGACGATGCTTCAAACCATCTTCGCCGGTATAGGTCAAATCAAATTTTTCTGGCAGCAGCATATCCAGCTGAATAGTGCCGCACTGCCATGTACGACCGATAGAATCTGTCAGATGAAAGTCGATCTTAGGGCCATAGAAAGCTCCGTCGCCTTCATTGATAACATAATCAAGTCCAAAATCTTCCATTGCGCTCTTCAAAGCATTAGTTGTAGTTTCCCAGGTTTCAGCATCACCCATTGAATCTTCCGGGCGGGTCGAAAGCTCGGCATGATATTTCAGCCCAAAGGTTGCATAAACCTCGTCAAATAAACGAATAACATTTTGGATCTCGTCTTTGATCTGGCTCGGCATCATAAAAATATGAGCATCATCCTGCGTAAAGCAGCGCACACGGAACAAGCCATGCAAAGCACCGGACAATTCATGACGATGTACCAGTCCAAGCTCGCCGGCACGGATCGGTAATTCCCTGTAGCTATGCGGATGAGTTTTATAGACCAGCATACCACCGGGGCAATTCATGGGTTTGATAGCGTAATCTTCGTTGTCGATCTCAGTAACATACATATTTTCACGGTAATGGTCCCAGTGTCCAGAAGTCTCCCATAACTTACGGGACAAGATCATCGGAGTTTTGATTTCCTGATAACCATAACGTCTGTGCACTTCACGCCAATAATTGATCAGCTCGTTGCGGATTACCATGCCATTGGGATGGAAAAACGGGAACCCAGGACCTTCTTCCATGATACTGAACAGATCCAGCTCTTTGCCAAGTTTTCGATGATCACGTCTGGCAGCTTCTTCAAGCATATGCAGATAAGCGTCCAGTTCTTCCTTACTAGGAAAAGCGGTGCCGTAGATACGCTGCAGCATTTTATTTTTTTCATCACCACGCCAGTAAGCGCCGGCAATACTTTGCAGTTTAAAAAGCTTTTACCCTGCCGGTCGACGGACAATGCGGCCCTGCGCATAAGTCTGTGAAATCCCCCTGCGTATAAGTGCTGATAACTGCATCTTCAGGCAGATCATTGATCAGTTCGACCTTATATTTTTCATCTTTGTCTGCAAACATTTTCAACGCTTCACTGCGCGGCAATTCACTGCGTACAAGCGGAAGATTGGCCTTAACGATCTTAGCCATTTCTTTTTCAATAGCAATCAGATCTTCCGGGACAAAAACATGCTCGCTGTCTAAATCATAATAAAAACCATTAGCAATAGCAGGTCCGATAGCAAATTTAGTATCGGGGAACAAGTGCTGAATTGCCTGGGCCATGATATGTGCCGCCGTATGGCGAATCGCATGCAGTCCTTCAGAGCTTTCAGGAACAACAAATTCAACTGACGCATCATGCTCCAATTTATCTGTCAAATCTTTATTCACACCGTCTACCACAGCCAAAAGCGCCTGTTTGCCAAGTTTCTGCGACAAACCTTTTGCTACTTCCAGCAATGTCGTTCCGGCAGCAACTTCTTTTACACTGCCATCTTTTAAGGTTACTTTAACATTTGCCATTTTACTAGCCTCCTAAAAATAAATAAACTCCGTTCCCTGGAAAGGGACGGAGTTGACCGCGGTTCCACCCTAATTGACCTGCCGCTGGCAAGTCCACTCGGTACCGTTAACGCCGACATACGACACTGCATACTAACTGCCAGAGCAGAGGTTCCGCAATGTGGTTTGAAGGTGGTAAGGTCTATCATTTTTCCAAAGCGCTTACAGCCAGGGCGCCTCTCTCTGCAGGAAAGATATGTTAGCCTCTTCCTTCGCATAACCGATTGATTATGTGACTATGATTAATTATAAACTTAACAATAATTATTGTCAATAATTTTGATTTGTAAAATTCTTGTAGCCAAATTTATATCGTTACCTTATAATTATATTAAGATTAGTAATAGTTTTAGGAGATGCCCCGATGAAGATCTGGAATAATCCATTCAGAAAAATACTGCTGTTTTCCCTGCTGCTTCTATCTTTTAGTTCGGCTCAGGCAGAGGAAAACCAAAAAGAAACTCTGTTGTTTTTACCTTTGGATAACCGTCCTGTCTGTTCCTCTTATGTTGCCAAAACAATGGAAGCAGCGGGCTACAAAGTGCTGCTTCCGCCTGATAAATATCTGGCTTCATATAATCGAAACGGCAGTCCTGATGAATTATGGAAATGGCTCGTCAGCCGTGCGCCTCAGGCAGACGCTGCCGTCATTTCCACAGACAGTCTGATCTACGGCGGTCTGGTTGCATCACGTACTCATCACGAACCGCAGGCAGTTTTAGAGCAGCGTCTGCAGCGACTCGAAACACTGCGTGATCAGTTCCCAGTACGGCTTTATGCTTTCTCTACCTTGATGAGAACTCCGCGCGCCAGTTTTGGTGCTGTTGAGCCTCCATATTATTCGAAAATCGGTCCGGCTATTTTTCGTTATTCCGAGCTTTGTGACTCCGAAGATTTGATTGGACTCAGCCTCAAAGATGCTTTAACGAAAAAAACTTTGTCTACCAACCTGCCTAAAGCAGATTTGCAGGACTGGCTGGAACGCCGCCAAAAAAATCTCAATATCAACAGCAAGCTGACAGAAATGACCCGCAGCAACCGTTTTCACTTTCTCGCAATCGGCAAGGACGATAATGCTCCGTTATCGCATACCCATATGGAAGCACGCAAGCTCACTCAGGAAACCTATGATCTTACGCAGCGAACTTTTCAGATAATCCCCGGTGTCGACCAGCTCGGGCTGCTGCTGCTGACCAGAGCCGGAAACGAATTGAAGCGTTATCAGCCACGTGTTTACGCCTATTATGCAGATGGCTGGGGACCGCGAATGCTGCCGCAATATTCTGATATGACCTTAGGTCAATCAGTGCCACAGCAGATTTTAGCAGTAGACGGACGTACTGCTACCAGTGCCGCTAACGCAGACGTTGTTTTGGCACTAAACACGCCCTTTGACGGCATAATGATGGATTCTACCGCTCCTTCCAATCAGTTTTTCTCTTCACCGCAAAACCGTGCCTATATCAAACAGCTCAAGCAGCTTATGGATAACGGCTACCGGGTATCTTTGGCCGACGTAGCTTATTCTAACGGAGCTGACAATGGCTTTATGAACGAACTGGCCAAACAGGGGCAGTTGGAACGGCTGACAGCCTATAATGGCTGGAATACTGCGGACAATACCGTTGGATTTGCCATTTGTCAGGGTATACTGACTCCGCAGATGTCAAAACCGGATGCTGAAAAACTGATGCGTATCAGAGTTATAGACGACTGGTATTATCAGGCCAATGCCCGACGCAGTGCTACTGCATTTTTGGAAAGCAAAAATCAAAAAAATGCAGTTTACCTTCTCGGTCCTTATCAGAAACCAGTTCACGATCTGGCTTTAGGCGTTTGCCGAGATTTATCAGGACGTTATAAATTTACAGAAAAAAGTAATTTTGATATTTCTTTCCCCTGGAACAGACTTTTTGAAATTGATGTAGAACTGAAAAAAGATAAAAAGAAATAACTGTCTTAAAATACCGTTGAACAACTTAGTCCAACGGTATTTTTTTATATTATCTGCCTATTTACTTAAATATTTATCGTTTTTCAATAAATTATTTACTTTTAATAAAGAATTGCTATATTATTTACTTAAGGAGGTTTTTATGGACAATATTGATACTGCAATTCTAGACTGTTTAAAGGAAAATGGGCGCGTCACCGCTTCTGAGATAAGTAAAAAAGTAAAACTGTCAATTCCTGCTGTTGCCGAAAGAATACGTAAACTCGAACAAAATTCGATTATTCAAAAGTATACAATCAAGCTCGACCGCCGGCAGACCGGGCAAAAACTTTTAGCTTTTATTTTTGTAAATATTGATAAAACCGAGCATATCAATGCTTTCCGCAGTCAGATAACCGTTCTTCCGGATGTACTTGAATGTCATCATCTTGCCGGAGCTTACGACTATTTGCTTAAAGTAAGCGTCAGCGATACCGATGCTCTGGAAAGCTTTCTTACTAATAAGCTAAAAAAAATCACCGGCGTCAGCAGTTCTAATACCTTTATTACTCTGGCAACGCTAAAGGAAGAGTTAAATTGCTGAACTCTTTTATACGCGGTCTGCGCCTTGGTATAATTTTACAGCTGTCAATCGGTCCGGTTTGTCTTTTTATTCTGCAAACAGCTATTGCCCGGGGAATAACCGAAGCGTTGAAAGCCGTACTGGCAGTAGTTTTGGTTGACGCTTTCTATATCCTGCTGGCATTATATGGTTTAGGAACTTGCCTGAAAAATTATCCGGGCATACAAAAAAAACTACGTTATTGCGGTGCTGCCGTGCTTCTCTACTTTGCAGTTACTGCTTTAGCTGATGTTTTTCATCCACAGATTTCAACTGCCACTATTATGCTGCCACAAATCAGCAGTTTTTACGCTGCAGGGCTGCTTACGCTCAGCAATCCCCTGACGATTATTTTCTGGTTAGGTATGCTTTCAGCACAAGTTTCCCAGTACCGGCTCAACAGACAGCAGCTTCTTTCTTTCACCTGTGGCTGTATAAGTGCAACGTTCTTATTTCTCTGTCTGCTCGCTTTTTTAGGTAACAGCAGCGCACCTCTATTGTCACCTTCACTACAGCAATTAATCAACATCTGCATCGGATGTCTTCTGATTTTTTTTGCATACCGATCAGCAACTTGTAGATAAACATTTAATAAATTTAATCTAAACATCTCTCTTTCTTTAACTTTGAGCTGAACACCAGAATTCCACAATACAGAAAAGCCATCTGCAAATACACAGATGGCTTTTGCTGTTTTCCTGAAGCATTAAAAACTGTAGTTTATACCAATTTGATAGTTACGCCCAGGTTCGGCATACCACTCATCAAATCCAAGAAATCCGCCGCTCTCATTGTCCCAATTGGAATAAAACTGATTAAAAATATTATTGACCTTCACATAAAGCCTGGTATTTTTCTGCAGTTTATAGTTCAATGAAGCATTCCATACCCAGTAATTATTATTGGCAAAACGATTTTCACCACGGCCGTTAGCCTGATCAAAAACTCCGCGCCCCTGCAGCAGCACACTATACTTATCATATTCGTACATCAAATCAAGCAACAGTTCACCGTGAGGTATCATCGTACTTACAGGGCTTGAATTTTTACGTTCTGTATCCACTTTCCTCTGTGTATAAGCCACCAGAGAACGCCACTTTTCTGAAAACCGTTTCGATGCGGAAACAGTAAATCCTGTTGCTTTCTCATGCGCAATATTGGCATATCGACGAAGATATTTTGGTAAACTTATATCTACTGCAATGACATCAGTTGCATCACGATGAAAAACATTAATTTTTAATGACGAAGACTCATCCGGTATATAAGTTAATCCCGCTTCATAAACCCTACCTTCTTCTGGCTTCAGCGCCTCGTCACCATAATCAGGAGAAAATATCTGCAGCTGCTTGGGCGGCGCAAAATATTCTGTATAGGCCAAAGTATATAATACCTTTTCAGAGGGCTGATATTCCAACGACAAAGCAGGAGAAAGCTTGCTCCCTGCATAAGAATTCCAATCCTGACGCAGACTGCCGACAGCTTTGACGCTGTCAGCCAGCTGCCAGGAATCCTGCAGATGAACAGCTTTGCTGATCACAGTTCCGTCACTATATTTTGCTGCCAGATCCTGATAATCAAGGACCTGATCCTTGTAATATTCCACACCGCCGGTCAAAGTATGTTTTGGGTGCCACTGTTTACTGTAACGGTCAAAAAAACCTTCCGTCCGTAAATCAAGCAGCCATGGTCGTTCAACATTTAAACTTCTATCATAGGCGGCATTGCTGCTGCGTCTGTAAATACCCACAATATTATTTTCTGTATCCGAAAATTTACGCTCATATTCCAGAGTTAGATTATCTTCTGTCTTGCGGGCATCGGTCATAAAAATATTTTTAAATAACTTTGGCGGCTTAGTTTCATCAGGTTCCGTATTCTTATAATTGAAGATCTTTGATTTATACCTGCCGCTGAAAACGCTGTAGCTTAAAGTCAGATCAGCAGTTTCACCCCAGGCTTTGGTCAATTTGATACCAGCATTTTCAACATTTTCGTATGAAGGTATACTCTGCCTTGCACTACTGTAATCGCCCATAATACTTTTTCGGGCATAAACCGACCAGCTCCATTCACCGCTTTTGCCTAAATGTAAAATATTCTCTTGCTCACGTCCATAACTGCCCGTTTCCAGATTGATACTGGTTTTAACACCTTCAACAGCTTTTTTTGTAGTTATCCTGATCACACCGCCTTTAGCAGCATTACCGTAAACGCTTCCGGCTGCTGACGACAAAACCTCTACACTTTCCAGCATTCCCGCCGGCAGTACGCTGAAATCAAAATCATTATAACTGCTGCCGTTCCAGTTAGAACGCACACCGTCAATAATTACCAAATAACGGTCAGAACCATTCAGCAAAATCTTACTATAGGCATTCATACCACCGCTGGCGCCCCTTGCCATCAAAGTAACGCCCGGCAGTTGCTTAATCACATCCAAAGCATTATCATAATTGCCGTTTTCCAGCTTCTTTTCATCAACTTTATAGTAACCTGGTTTACCTGCACTGTTGTCATAACGCGCAGCCGTAACTATCATCGGCTCTAAATAAAATTCCGCTTCACCCGCTGCAGCCGCGGTTTTCATTGAGAAAAGCACCAGGTAAAATATAGCCAAGAAACACAATTTTTTTTGCTGCAAAGCAACCTCTCCTTGATAAAAGTTTCTTTTGTTATGACTTCAGCAAATACTATCAGCTAATGCAGAAACTTTTCAATACTTTTATACAATTGTTCCACATCGAACGGCTTGGGAATAAAAGCATTCATTCCCGCAGCCAGCGCTTTCTCACGATCTTCCTGCAGCGTATTGGCCGTCATAGCGATAACTGGTATTTCCTGTGCGTCGTCCCTGCTCAAAGACCTGATCTCTGCAGCAGCTTCAAGCCCGCCCTTTACCGGCATCTGCAGATCCATTAAAATCAGGTCATAAGTGCCTGGTAAAGTTTCCTGAAACCTGTCTACAGCCTGCTGTCCGTTTACAACGCGTTCAACATGTACCCCCTGCATTTCCAACATCGTTACGGCAATCTCGGCATTAAGATCATTATCTTCTGCCAACAAAATATTTTTACCCGCTAAATAACTATGTAGTCTGACTTCGTTATTATTCTCCAGGATTTCATCAAACTGTTTTTCGTAAACAGGCAGCTTGATAGTAAAGAAAAATTCAGAACCTTTTTCAACCTCACTGCGTACACTTAAAATACCGCCCATCAATTCTACCAAATTGCGGCTGATAGCCAGCCCCAACCCAGTTCCCTGCTGATTGCTGCGGCTTTTTCGGAAGACCTGCTCAAACGATCCAAAAATACGTTCCAAATCTGTTTCAGGAATACCAATGCCTGTATCACAAACACTGAAACGCAGCTCAGAAACCCCTTCTTCAGCAGCACTTTCCAGAACCGTTACCGTTATCTCGCCATTGTTTTCTGTAAATTTATGGGCATTGGAGAGCAAATTAATAAGAACCTGCTTTAAACGCAGCTCATCTCCAACAAAATTTTTATGTGTAAAACAGCATTTAAACTGTAATTTGATTTTCCTCTCTTCCGCCATCACCAGAAAAATATTGCTCAGCTGCCGCAGCAGATTATCCATAGAAAAAGGTCTGCTTTCGATCTGGATCTTGCCGCTTTCTATTTTTGACATATCAAGGATATCATTGACGATCGATAATAAAAATTTAGCAGAAGAATCAATTTTGGAAATATTTTTCTGCGTCACAGGATCCCCTTCACCGGAAAGCCGCATCAGATTAGCCAATCCGATGATTGCATTCAAAGGAGTTCTTATTTCATGTGACATCCTGGAAAGGAACTCTGAACGCACCTTGCTGATGTTTTCTACTTTTTTCATTTTAAAATAAATGACCTGATTTTTCATTTTAAACCAAAAATACATAAAAACAATCGTTACCACAAGTAAAATAAACCCAATTATGATCAGAGAAAATATGACCGGATTAGAATAAACCAAAGCCTTGAAAGACATTTCTTTCTTGCCAGACATCAAGGTATTATTGGATAAAACCTGCGCAGTCTGCTCATTGGTCAGGTTGACCAGACTTTTATTCAAAATAGAATACAGCTGTATATCATTACTGCTGCTGACCCCCAAAGACAAATATATCTCAGGACTCTCTATAACAGGAATGATATTAGTATAATAATCACTCATATACAGATCTTCCAAAACAACGACAGGTATTCTGCTATAAGAAGCTTCTCCCGAATCTACTGCATTCAGACATTCTTCATATGTATCAAAATGCGCAACGTCTGTATGTTTGATATTACGCGATGCACAGCTGCCGTTTATGACTGCAGCAATATTTTTATCATTTGGGAAAGGTGTATACTTATTACGCATGATTATAGAATTAAGCATCATATAATTTTTGGTGATATTTAAACCATCAGGATTAAAGGCGTCATTTTCATTGATATAATAACCAAGGATATCTGCCTGACCGCTTTTGACCAATTCCAAAGTCTGCCCATAGGAAGCAGCCGTTATATACTCAAACTCCGCTCCGATCTGAGCAGCAATCAATGCAAAAATTTCAGGAACGATACCTTTAGGTTCACCATCCTTAATATAATAAAAAGGATAATTGTTTTTTACTACAGCTACCTTAAATGGGCCATTTTTATGTATAAACGTACTTTCCTGTTCTGAGAATACAGCAGTGTTACTGTAATTAACAGGAAAATATTTTTGAAACAGGGCTTCGCCAAAATTCGGATTGACTGCATAAATCTTTTTTATAGCTTCATTCAGCTGCGCACTTGTTTCCGGATCGTCCTTCCTGGCAACGATATAACAAGGTTCAGAATTAAAACGCAATGCGACATTATAATCAGCCAGCTTGTTAAAAAGATCGCTTACTAAAAGCAGCTCCACTTCACCATTATCCAAAGAACTTTCAAATTCATCAGAAGTACCGTAATATTTGATATCGCTTTTTATATCATTGAATTCTAAAACATTATTTAAGCGCTTTATTTTATCAGTAGCCTTGGCAAAAACACCAATCGTTTTCCCTTCCAGACTTTTGATATCAAATCCCTTGATATTCTGGTCATTTTTGTTATAAATCAGCAAACTGTAGCTATAACCCATCAGATGTTCAGGATAATACAGGTTTTCACCAAATCCAGGTGACTTTAACACAGCACCCATAAGATCATATTTATTATGTTCCATATTTTTTATTTTTGACTGGCTAATGGAATCTCCAATAAACTCATATTCCCAACCTGTATATTTAGCGATTTCAACTAACCATTCATAGACAACACCGCCACGTGTGCCATCTGCGTATGTCTCACATATACCGCGTGTTTCAGGGAATGCCACCTTTAAAACTTTTTTAGCCTGTGTTTCTGCAGCATTTGCAGTCACACAGGCACAAATAGATATTATTATCGCTAACCAAACAAAAGTACTTTTAAGAAGCTTCATATGAAAATTGCTACCTTATCTTTCCTGTCAATCAAGCTTGTTTATTATGTTTTTAATATTTATATTCATTTTAACAAAATTATATCTTTTGAGCAATTAAATATAAGTTTTATTATTAATTTTACAATAAAAACAAAACACCCTCCATCAAATAATTATTGGTGGAGGGTGTTTAAATTATTTCCGCGGCAAAAAGATTTTTATAGTAGTCCCTTTGTCCAGTTCACTTTCCAGCTCAATGCGACCTTTATGGAACATCACCCCATGCTTGACTATGGAAAGTCCCAAACCTGTGCCGCCGGTTTCTTTAAAGTGACTTTTATCAACCCTGTAAAAGCGTTCAAAAACCCGCTCTTTATCAGCACTGCCGATACCGCAGCCGGTATCCTTAAATGTCAGTACTGCTTCACCGGGAATTACGGCTACTGTAATCTCAACGCTGCCGTTTTCACGATTATACTTGATCCCGTTGTCAATAAGGTTATAAATAACCTCGCTCAAAACTGCAGGTACTCCTTCTACCTCAGCTTCACAGCCACTGACGCTTATTGCGACATTTTTTCCGGCAGCCTGTTCCTGCAGACGCTGAACTGTACCTTCAGCCAGCTTTTTCAATTCGATAATTTCCAGGTTGTTCATATTATTCGCCGACTCGTCTAAACGCGACAGTTTCATAATATTATCGATAAGCACAATCAGATGCCCGGCCTCACTGTAGATTTTTTCCAGAAAGCGCTGCTTATCTCCTTCCTGAACTAACCCGTTTTTCATAATCTCAGCATAACCCAAAATCGACTGCAGCGGTGTTTTCAGTTCATGCGAAACATTTGCAGAAAAACTCACGCCGCAGTGTTTCTGCTGCACGCTTTTCAGTAACATCAAAAATCAGCAATACGCTGCCTTTACCGCCAACACTGCTGCCGCATAGCTGATAAAAGCGCCCGTCCTTCTGATACAGACTTTCACCGCTGCCGCCCACAGCTACCTTCTGCAGCAGCTCCTGCACTTCCTGGCCTCGCTCCAAAGTCAGAATATTTTTACCAACGACTTCATGATCCTGCAAACCAAATAATTTGGCGGCACTGTCGTTGATCGATAAAATATTCTGCCGGTCATTCAAAAGGATCAGACCCTCATTCATACTCTGAGTAATAGCCGCCAGTTCATTCTGCTTCTGCCGCAGCTGCTTTAAGCCTTCTGAAACCTGCCTCTGCTGCTGGGCGATCCGTGTTAAAAACGGTGCCAGTTCATCATAAGTATCATTTTCCAGTGGGTTTTCCAGATCCACCTGATCCAGCGGTAAAACCATTTTATCAGTAATCCGCCGTGCCAGAAGCATAGCCACCAAAGCCACCACCAGCACTACCGCGATCATATAGGGAATACTGCCGGCCACCGTCGCAAAAACAGAGTCTGTCGTTCTTGCAACACGCAGTATATCACCATTATCCAGCCGCAGCGCAAAATAAAAAGTTTTTTCTGACAGAGTATCGCTCATACGCTCGGCCAAACCAATTCCACTTGCTAACGCTTCCTGTACTTCCTCACGATCTTTATGATTGAGCATTTTTTCGGCTGCCACATGATTGTCATAGATGACCCTGCCGTCAGGAGCAATCAAAGTAACACGAGTCAGCTTACCGCTTTCCATGGTCAATGCCTGCAGATAGCTTTTCCCGCTCTGTTCCAGACCCATTTTTATAAAAGTTGCTTCCTGTCTCAAATCACGCTGCATTGTGGTCATCGACCCCTGGTACATAATAACCGCAATCAGCACGGAAGCAATGATAACAGCCGCCGTTGACAAAAACAGCAGACCGCTGAAAATTTTATTTCTCATAGCCAGCTCCTATACGATAACCGACGCCGCGTACAGTTTCTACCAATGCTCCTGCTTCGCCCAGTTTCAGCCGCAGCGTACGCACATGAACATCGACAGTACGTGTCTCGCCGGCAAAATCATAACCCCAGATATCAGTTAAAAGCTGTTCGCGCGTAAAAACCTGTCCCGGCCGCTCTAACAGCTTATGTAAAAGCTCAAATTCCTTAAATGTCAGAACTACCTCCTGACTACCGGCCATCACGCGGTGTTTATCGATCTCCATTACCAACTCGCCGGCAGTAAGCCTGCTCTGCTTATCCTCCTGCTTATAACGCCGCAGTACGGCTTTGACCCGCGACACCATTTCCATCATGCCGAAAGGTTTGGCTATATAATCATCAGCCCCATTATCAAGACCATGAACTTTGTCGAATTCTGAGCCTTTGGCTGTTGCCATGATCACCGGCACCTGTGCGGTCCGTTTATCGCTGCGCAGCCGCTTCAGCAGACTAAGGCCATCTTCACCCGGGAGCATGATGTCCAGCAGAATCAGAGTCGGCTTGCCGCATTCCAGCGCTTTGAACAACTCATCACCGCTGCCTATGCCCAGAGCTTTAAAACCAACTGACTGCAATGTATAAACTTCTAATTCACGAATATTAGGATCGTCCTCCACGCAAAAGATCATGCACAGTATCCTCCTCATGTGCTCCTGTAATCATAAACAGCACCCATTGGGAAATGTTTACCGCATGGTCGCCGATTTTTTCAAAATACTTGGCGATCATCAGGTAATCAATAGCCTGCTCTCCGCTATCCTGCGTGCTGCGTATGACCTGGATCAATTCTTTTTTTGCCCTGCTGAACAATTCGTCAACGACATCATCGTCACGCTCTACCTGCTGAGCCAGGCGCAGATCGCCCTTCACAAAAGCGTCCAGACTGGTACTGACCATCTTTTTCGCCGCTGTCGCCATTTGCTGCAAAAGCGTTGTATCGTAATCCCTGCCAAATTCAGCCTTGCCTAAAATCTCAGCAATATTGCCCGCCTGTTCACCGATACGGCTCAAATCCGTAATCATTTTCAGCGCCGCTGAAATCTGACGCAAATCAGAAGCGACAGGCTGCTGCTTCAAAAGCAGATTTATACAAATATTCTCTACTTCCCGCTCTTTTTCCTCTGTGCGTTTGCCTAAAATAATAATTTCTCTGTTCAAAGCATCATTATCTTCCTGCAAAGCCTGCATCACATGCTCCAAAGCATTCTCGCACAAAGTGCCCATTACGATCAGTTCTGTGTTCAAAAGCTCCATCTGAGCCGCAAATCTGCTCCTTACCATCAGCCAAACCTCCCTGTAATATAATCTTCAGTCTTTTTCTCCTGCGGGTTCGAGAACAAACTATCAGTATCGTTGAACTCTACCACTTCACCCAAAAGAAAAAAGGCTGTTTTATCAGAAATACGCACCGCCTGCTGCATATTATGCGTTACAATCACGATAGTATAATTTTGCTTCAATTCCAATGCCAAATCTTCTATTTTCAGGGTCGAAATCGGGTCCAGTGCCGAAGTAGGCTCGTCCATTAACAAAACCTCCGGTTGTACCGCCAGCGCGCGGGCAATGCAGAGCCGCTGCTGCTGACCACCAGAAAAACTCAAAGCGCTTTTATCAAGCCTGTCCTTGACTTCATCCCAGATTGCCGCCTTACGCAAAGCCTCCTCCACCATATCATCCAGCTTAGCTTTGCCTTTGACGCCATGTGTTCGAGGTCCGAAAGCAATATTATCATACACACTCATCGGAAAAGGATTCGGCTTTTGAAAAACCATGCCCACACGTTTACGCAGCAAATTAACATCGTCATTGGCATAAATGTCATCATTGTCCAGCAAAACCCTGCCTGTAATACGGCAGCCTTCGATAAGATCGTTCATTCTATTCAAAGATTTCAGCAGTGTTGATTTGCCACAGCCAGAAGGACCTATAAATGCAGTAATCTCTTTTTCCGGTATCCGCATATTGATATTTTTTAGCGCATGGAATTCACTGTAATATAAATCCAAAGTTTCAATAGCTATTTTCGTATCCATATTATTTTCCCTTCATCAATTGTTTTGCCAGTCTGCTCGACAGAGCGTTGATAGCAACAACGATCACAACTAAAATTACAGCCGTCGCATAAGCCTGTTTCATGTACAAACCCTCGCTGGCCAGCACATACATATGTACTGCCAGAGTTCGTCCTGACGACAGCACCCCGTCAGGAAGTGCCGCCACCGTACCGGCTGTATAAATAAGCGCTGCCGTTTCGCCTACGATTCTGCCAATGGAAAGAATAACGCCCGCCAGAATACCGGGAACCGCTGAAGGCAGAACTACGGCAAAAACGGTCCGCAGCTTGCCTGCCCCTAAGCCATAACTGCCTTCACGGTAGCTGTCAGGGATCGCTTTTAATGCTTCTTCTGTCGTGCGCATGATAAGAGGTAAAATCATGATCGCAACAGTACAGGCGCCGGCAAGTAAGGAATAGCCCCATTTCAAATAAGTAACGAAGAACAGCATACCAAACAAACCATATACAATCGAAGGGATACCGGCAAGAGTATCAGCAGTTACACGTACCAAGCTTACCAGCCTGTTGCCGCGGCTGGCATATTCGACCAGATAGACCGCCGCAAATATACCAAGCGGAGTCGCAATAGCCAGCGCCATTATTACCATCAGCACTGTATCAACCAAAGCAGGAAACAGAGAAACATTTTCTGAATTATACTGCAAAGCAAACAAACCTGTTTCTATATTTGGCAACCCTTGCCACAAAATATACCCCAGTAAAAAACTCAACACCATGAAAGTAATCAGCGCTGCAGCAATCACACAGCCCAGTAAAAACAACGACAGCGGATCGCGTCCGCATTCATGCAGCTTACGGTTAAGCTGCGCTTTTAAACCCGTCATTGCTGCACCACCTTACCTTTCAGGTACGAAAAAGTCAAATTAATAATCAGGATAAATACAAACAGAACGACAGCCGTTGCAATCAACGCATCACGGTGCAGATCCGCAGCATATCCCATTTCAATGACAATATTTGTTGTCATCGTGCGCACGCCTTCTAAAATACCTATAGGCATTCTGGCCTGATTGCCTGCGACCATAATTACAGCCATCGTCTCGCCGACGGCCCGTCCCATTCCCAGAATGATCGCCGCCATAATCCCCGACTTGGCAGCCGGCACGACTGTAAAAAATACACTGCGGACATGCCCTGCTCCTAAAGCCAGAGCCCCTTCATAATAACTGTCAGGCACCGCACGCAACGCGGCTTCAGCGACGCTGATCAGTGTCGGCAAAATCATCATGCCTAAAAGCAGTGAAGCCGTAAGCATACTGCTGCCGGTACCGCCGATATGTTCACGGATAAACGGGACCATCACTACCAGTCCGAAAAAACCATAGACAACTGAAGGAATACCAGCCAGCAATTCTACAGAAGGCTTCAGCACATTGTATATTTTCTCAGGACAGAAACGCGCCATAAAGACAGCCGTCAAAATCCCGACCGGAACTCCAACGACGATCGCTCCCAGCGTAACGTACAAGCTGCCCAGGATCATCGGCAGAATGCCGTAGACATCGTTGGCAGGACGCCATCTTTCTCCTAAGAAAAAATCTGCAGCGCCGATTTTGCCGATAGTCGGCAGCCCGTTGGCAAACAAAAACAGACAAATCATAGCTACTGTAGCGATAGAGGCACACGCCGCCAGCAGAAAAACAAACTTCATTATTTCTTCTTTACGCTTCTCCATACTCCCTCACATTATACAGGCGGCTGCCCCTAGAGGCAGCCGTTAGTTTACAGTGTTCAGTTTTATCTGCTTACAGTTTATTCCATTCAGTAATCTTGCCGGTAAAGATCGCTTCGACCTGTTCTTTTTTCAGATCGCCGACTTTATTATCTTTATTTACGATTACCGCAATACCGTCAGTAGCGATAACAGTTGCTTTTAAGCCCTGTTCCAGCTCGCTCTTCTTCAAGTCGCGTGAAGCCATACCAATGTCACATATACCGCTGACAGCAGATTTAACGCCGGTAGTGGAATCACTGCTCTGGATCTCGATATTAGCAGCCGGATTGATTTTCATATATGCTTCTTTCAGTTTCTCCATTGCCGGAGTTATGGAAGACGAACCTGCTACAACTACTTTACCTGCCGGTTTGGTTCCTTTATAAGGCGCAGCTTTGTCATCGCCGATGCAGCCGGCCTTAGCTACTACCTCCTGGCCTTCTTTTGACATAATGAAAGCAACGAAATCCTGGGCAACTTCGCTCAAACCATCTTTCGTACAGATATTGAACGGACGGGCGATTTTATAAGCACCGCTTTTTACATTGGCTGCACTTGCTTCTGCACCATCGATTTTCAGCGCTTTTACTGTATCATTTAAAGAGCCCAGTGAAATGTAGCCGATAGCCTCTTTATTACCGGCGACAGTAGTCATCATGACCGAAGTATTATTGGTAATGGCAGCATTATCAGTAGTATGGTCGATTTTTTTGCCGTCAGCATCCTTCTTCTCAATACCGAACAATTCTATAAAGGCACCGCGTGTACCGCTTCCATCCTCACGGGAGATAACAACGATCTTACTGCCTGCTGCCGCATTATCAGCCTTCTTTTCCGATTCACTGCTGCCGCAGCCGGTAAAAATCATCGTACTCATTGCTGCTAATAAAATACCTGCTGCTTTTTTGTTCATTTTCATCACTATAGCCTCCAAAATTTTTATGATTTATTTTTAGTTTTCTGACTATGGCTATAGCATATCCCAGCAAAGTAAAATCCGTTAGCGCAGTTTTGTAAAATCAATGTAAAGTTTGTAAAACGAACTGTTTTACAAAAAACAGCCTCCAACAAGTAATAAAACTTGTTGGAGGCTGTTAAAGATTATTTTTAAAGCGGAAGCTTGACTGAAATCGCTTCGCCAGCTCTGAACAGTATGGCATCTAACGCCTTCTGTGCAACTGATCCGCTGCCGATAAAGAAATAGTCAGTAGAATCTTCAGCTTTTATCAAATATTTTTTATTATAAAGTTCTTTATCATTCTTTAAATCCACGATCCGCAAAACCAGCCCGGTTTCCACATTTTTATCAAAATATATAAAATTAAAATGTGTTTCTTTTGTAATGGGCTGCAGCTCGGTATAAACAAAATAATCTGCCCCGCAGCCATCAACCTGCGCCGTCAATTCTGCAAATGAAGCTTTTTCGAATGACTTTTCTTTGAAGTTTTCACCATAAGGTTCAGCATCGATTTCAAGATAAATTCCTTCGATTTTCTTCTGCAGCTTTTCCAATGCTATTTGGGTAAGCTTTTCATCATAACGTGTTCCGGCGATATTGTTAAACACCAAAAGCACGCTGCTTTTCTGTCGCAAGCTTTTAGCCGCTTCAGCTTCGCAGGCCGCAGTAAAAAATACAAATATCATTAAAAAGACCCCCATAAGCCTTTTATCAAAATATTTTTTCATTATAGAACCTATTTTTTATCAGCAGCTACCGCAACAGATTTTTCTTCCGGCAATCTGACAGTTAAAACAGAAGTGATCTGTTCGTTGATCTTATTCAGGGCTTTCATGGCAACCGATTTATTACCTATGCCGCCGATCATTGTGCTGTCGGAAGCTTTCTCAGTAAACTTGCCATTATATAAATATTTACCATTTACCAAATCAATGATTTTCAATGGTACAGTAGTCGTTATATCTTTACCAACTGTAAAGAACGTCACTTTGTCTCTTGCTATAAACGGCTGCACTTCAATAAAAACGACATAATCAACATCTTCACCTTCAAAAGCATCAACTATATCGGCTCTTTCAGCCGTAGTAATATCAACAATACCAACTTTGTTTAACTTTTCGATATATGGTTCACCATTGATATAAATATATTTATCATCATTGATGCATTTTTCCAAATTGCCTAAAACCACTCCATCTACTTCGTCATTATAAGTAGTCTCGGCATTATTTACATAAAGCACAGCTACTTTAGGCATATTTTCCATTCTTTTGGCTTTTTCTGCCTGATATACCGGGTCGCTCTCCACCCTGATTTTTTCCATTCTTTCACGCATAGACACAGGAGCGTCAGCAGGTTCTGCAGCAAGTGCCGTAGCTGTGCTGAGTGCAAAGATCATAGTTAATAAATACAAAATTACTTTCTTCACCATTATCCCACCATTCTTATTTTTATGGACTTCCATAAATTCTTTACTGTATCTGATAATTTATCACCTCTTAATTCTACAGGTAAAACTTCACCCAATTATTATTCTTACAGCAAAAATACTATGCAAATACACTTTAAAGTTTTGCTTGTATTTTTATAAATAAATCATAACACACATACATATATCCAGCAATACTGTTAAAATAAAATTACAAAAAAATAATCTTATCACACATTTTTCAAACAAAGCCATCTATGTTATAAAATCACAAAGCGGCAACACAATAAATGTGTTGCCGCTTTTGCAGACAAACCTGAATACCTTGTTACGAATCATTAATCTTCTTTTTGAAGTTCTTCCTGTACATAATTAGGCAGAGCAAAAGCACCGAGATGTACCCCGGGATTATAATAACGATTTTGCAGCCCAAATTCAGACCAGCGTTTAAAGTCAGCATCTTTCACTGGATCAAGACCTTTCGAAGCAAACCCGAACAACCAGTGTCCAGAAGAATAGGTAGGCATATAAAATTGATAAACTGTTGCTATGGAAAATACCGAAGCAAGTTTTTTATGCGCCCGGCGCATTTCATACGCATATTCTTTATAGTAAGGTGATTCGTGCTGATTGATCAAGATACCCTTATCATTCAGCGCCCGGTAGCAATTGCGGTAAAACTCGGTCGTAAAAAGACCTTCGCCAGGTCCAAGCGGATCTGTAGAATCGACGAGTATCAAATCATATGCACCCTCAGGCGCGTCTTGTACGAATTTTAACCCGTCGCCAAAAATCAGATTGATCCGCGGATCATTATCCAGCGCACAAGCAGTCTGTGGAAAATATTTCTGGCACAGACGTACGACACGTTCATCGATTTCGACCATATCTACCTGCTCTACTGTTTTAAAGCGGCAGACCTCACGTGCAGTACCACCGTCACCGCCGCCAATGATCAAGACCTTTTTGATGTCCGGATTAACTGCCATCGGCACATTACTGATCATTTCATGATAAATAAATTCGTCCTTTTCGGTAATCATAATCAGCCCGTCTAAAGTGAAAAATTTACCAAAAGTTTCCGAATCAAAAAAGTCTATTTTCTGAAAGGGAGTCTGCTCGCTATATAATTGCTCTTTGACCAAAATCGAAAGTTTGGCGTCGGGAGCGTGAAATTCAGAAAACCATAAATCCAGCATACTTACTCCTCCTTAAAGATTGATGCGGTCCATATTTTTGCCGTAGAAGATCTCGTCCATTTCATGACGCAGCTTGGCCTCAATCCGTTTTACTTCGCCTGGATGCAGCTGTTCTTTGCTAAGCCCGAACAGATAGTTATCAAGGTCGAAATCTTTGAGCTTACACTTGGTATGGAAAATATTTTCCTGATACACGTTCACGTCTATCATCTGGTAATGTTCCTTTATCAGCTCAGGGATATAATCTTGAATTGAAGTGATATTGTGATCTATAAACAGTTTATGTCCTGTAATATCACGCGTAAAACCACGCACACGGTAATCGATAGTCATAATGTCGGTATCGAAACTGTGGATCAGATAATTAAGCGCTTTCAGCGGTGAGATCTCACCGCAGGTAGATACGTCGATATCGGCCCGAAAGGTACTGATACCACCGATAGGGTTATATTCGGGATAGGTATGCACCGTGATATGGCTTTTATCTAGATGGGCTAAAACTGTTTCCGGTAAAGGGCCCGGAGCGGAACTGTTATCTTCAGCACCAACGCTGTGCAGACAGCCTTCGGCAATGAGGATAGTGACACTGGCGCCCTGCGGCTCATAATCCTGCTTGGCGATGTTCAGAATGTTTGCTCCGATAATGTTGGAAACATTTGTTAAAATTTCCGTAAGACGGTCGGCATTATACTGCTCGTCGATATACTGCAGGTAAGCCTCCCTGTCTGCTACCGTCTTAGTGTAGCAAATGTCGTACATATTAAAGCTCAGGCTTTTCGTCAGATTATTGAAACCATGTAGCTTTAATCTCTTTACCTCTTTCTCCAATTCAACAAATCAGCTCCTTGTCACCAAATTTATTGCAAGTTTGCAATATGGATTATATTTATTATATAGGCAAACTCTGGCAAAAACAATAAAATAAAAAAATACTTCCCACGTTACGTAGGAAGTATAAAAATCCAGTTTAGCGCATATTGATGAATTGTAAATCTACGCCGAAGTCGCCTGCTTTCAGCGTTTGGATAACAGCCTGAAGATCGTCTTTTTTAGCTCCGCTGACGCGTACCTGATCGTCCTGCATCTGAGCATTGACTTTCAATTTAGTCGCTTTGATCGCGGCTACGATCGCTTTGGCTTTTTCCTTCGGTATACCCTGCAGGATAGTAAGTGTCTGGCGAACTGTGCCTTTGGATGCCGGCTCTACCTTACCCAGCTCCAGGCAGCGCAGCGGGATATCACGTTTAGCCATACGGGCACGCAGCATATCGATGATAGCGTTCAGCTTATATTCGTCTTCAGCTGCCAATTTGATACATTTTTCTTCTAATTCGATGCTGGCATCACTGCCGCGGAAATCATAACGCTGGGCGATCTCCTTTTTCGTTTGATTGACCGCATTGTCCATTTCCTGCATATCGACCTGCGATACAACGTCAAAAGAACTGTCTTTAGCCATGATGTCACTCCATTCGTTGATTTGTTAATAATAACATTATATCAAAAAATCGAGAGCTTGTCATTTCGTCAGCGTCACCGTATCGATCAGCTTGCCGTCCTGCTTCAGGCTGGTCACTGTCAGCTTGCCGTCATTAACAGTCAGCTTCATATAATTAGGCTGGTCAAGCACGCCGTCAAAAGCGACCTCCTGCGGCTTGGCACGCGAACCGGCCCATGTTTTATCACCACTGCGGCCCGAAGAAATATAGATCGTTCCCTGTGATGCCACATTACCGTTTTTAAACGGAGCAGAACGGCCGTAGGTATGATTATGAGCAGAAAAAACTACATCGACATTGCCACGGTCAATAACCGGAAAAAGTGCCGAGCCCAGTTCATTGGGTCTGCCGTCCTGATAGCGGAACAGATTACGGTGCACCAACACGATTTTCCATTTCTTATCACTGGCGGCCAGATCGCGCTCCAGCCAGCTCACCTGACTTGCGATCAGTTCAGGCTTCCACTCGTTTAATTCCTCCTGCTGCGTATCGATTACAGAAAAATGCACATCGCCGTAATCATAGCTGTAAGCCTGCTTCTGCAAACCCTCCGGCCCATTCAGGGGCAGATCGAACAAATTAAGATATAAATCGCCGCGGTAAGGTTTCCATTGCAGCGAATAATTTTCATGGTTGCCACTGATAGGAGCAACCGGAATCTGCGGCAACAGCCCGGACGCTCCACGGAACCAACTGCGCCACTGGCTGTATTGCTCGCCGTTATCTACAAGATCGCCCATATTGATGAAAAAGGCGGCTTCCGGATCGTGACTGTAAGCATAAGCGGCAGTCTTACGCCAGACATTATAATCAAGGCTTTGCGAATCGCCGAAGATCAAAGCCGTAAAAGCGCCTCCGGTATCTGTTTTCAACGTTTGCCAGGCAGAAAATTCTTTGCCGCCGCCAGCCCTGTATTCATAAACAGTTCCCGGCTCCAAAGCTGTCAGCGTCACACTTTGCTGATAAACCGTCCCTGAATCTGTTGCAAATTCTTTGCCCTGCGCCCGCACCCTGTGAAGCTCATTTTCGCCCTGCAGCTTATATTCCACCCAGGCATCGCTTTCCGGCGCATGCGTCTGCCACATAATAGTCCGCGAGGTTTTACTGTCGGCAGTAATCACCTGCCGCAGCTGCTGCGGCTCGTAACGCGCAGGCTGTTCGGCGCCGCAATATTGACGTTCATAAAAAAAGATACCGATCCCGACCACGGCAAGCATCAATGCCAGCAGGCCAGTTTTTGAAAAAGCTTTACTCCATCTCATTTTTTCCCCTCTCTCCCGCTACCATACTGTTTTATGCCAAGCTATACCGCTCCCAAAAGACCGTAATTACCTGCCGCATAAAAAGCAGTTCCGTAAAAAATGTTGATATCATTGCGGAAAAGGACGACAACAGCGCCCTCTTCTTTTTCCTTGTTTAAATTATATAGGTCTGGTCTGCGCTCCAGTCAAGAAAACATTTTGTGAAAAATAATAGGACCCGCCGATAATATTTTCCGGCGGATCCAAAACGTATATGTTTTATCAGTCGATGATATTTTGCTTGTAATCGTGATAACAGCTTCTCAGCTTCTCCATTGTTTTTACCATTTCCAGCTTTAACTTGGAGGCGGCATCAAAATCGCCGCGGCTAAAAGCATCGCGGATCATAGTAAAGATACACGGAGCCTCGACAGAATCTTTAGCTAACATAACACGCAGCGCTGCGATCTTCTCCCACAGCTCATCGTCACATTTATTATAGAAGCCAGTGTCATGCAGACATTTCATTGCCACGATCTCAGCATGGAATTCGGGGATGATCCTGTTTAAGAGCTCGGTCTGCCAGCGAACCAAGGCACCTTTGGCAAAAGAATCGATAAATTCTGCGCGCAGGATATTGCCGCTGGTAAGAGCAGCTTTCTTTTCGGGATATTTATTAAAGCCGCACATATTTTCCCACACAGTTGCAGGCGGTTTACCAAACAGACGGCTGCGTTCTTCCTCGCTGAAGTCTTCAAAAACATCATCTTCGCTGCGGTATTCGCGGTCTTTTTCCAGATAGAAGCCTTCAACGCCGGCCTTTTTGGACAATTCGGCTTCCAGTTCCTTCAAATTTTTGCCTGATTCCACACAAGCCTTGATTCCATCCCACATTGCCAGATAGAAAGCAGCGATAGCAATATAGGTATTAGTATAAGGATTAGGCGAACGCATTTCTATACGGGTCGCCATCGGACTGTCGATATCGCGGATCAAACCTGCCAGAATCGTACGGTTACGGGAAGGGACCTGCGGACTGATACCCAAAGAGGTAACGATACAGACAGGGGCTTCAAAACCTGGCTTCAAGCGGTTCAATGAATCGATCGTAGCTGAAATAAAAGGATTGATGACCTCATAGTTCTTCAAAAGGCCCATCATTGAACCGTAACCGATAGCAGACAGAAAATCCGCTTTCATATCGCCGGGCGCAAACAGATTGACCATTTTACCATTTTTGAGTTTTGCGGCAATACCGACATGGGTATGTTCGCCGCTTCCTGCAACGCCGGGGATCGGTTTAGCCTGGAAGGAAACTTCCAGACCGTTCATCCGAAAAACCTCTTTAACTATAATGCGGGCCAGCAGTTCGTTATCAGCAGTTTGCAGACCGACGTTAAATTTCCAGTCTACTTCCAGCTGTTCCATAACATGCGTCATATGACCTGCGCCGTCGATCTGTCCACGTACGCCGCCGCATTCTTTATGGCCCATTTCCGGTTCCAGACCATAAGCTTCCATCATTTCTATAGTCTGTTCTAAAGCGGTACGCACGTTACCGCGGGTACGCTGCCAGTATTGCTCCTGCATCATCTGCGAAGAAGAAAGGGCTTCGATCGGTGCGTCTTCACGCGGAGATTTGACCCAGAATTCCAGCTCGGTAGCACAGGTAAAGACCAGTTTTTCGATCTGAGACAGGTCAACATGTTCAAGACCTGCTATCTGCGGATGTTTTTTGAACATTTCCAGCATTTGTGCTTCCACATAATCCAGGCTGTTTTGCAGGATCGAACGGGAATCAACAAAGATTTCGTTGTGGATCAGGAAACAGGGTATGCGCAGGGTTCCGACCATTTTACCTGTCTGAGCATCAAAATGCTCGTAATTATAATCAATATACCAGTTGACACTTTTGTCGACCTTCATATCGACGCGGGCGTTATTTAAAGTAGCAATGCCCGGCAAAACAACGGAAGAACCATCAGTCTGAGCAGCCATACCTTCCAGGAAGCTGTTGATATCTTCGATAAATAAATTGATGGGCACTTTTTCGTCGGTATCGTTACCGGCAAAGTCAACACCCATAAAAGAAACAAATTTGATTTCCGGGTGCATTTCCAGCAAAGCCTTCAGTTCCTCCGGGGTTTGCTGTTCAGGGTTAATGTAATACAACATTTCTTTGTTCATCATAGCAATCACTTGCGGCACTGTGCCGCGCTCCTTTCCCAATGCTGAAGCTGAAATACAAATATAAAAAGGACCTTCCTATTTTTAAGCAATAAAATAGAAAGATCCCCATTGATCTATCGCCATCATTATAACAAACAACAGTCAGGCTTGTCCAGTGTTTAAAACAAACTTTAAACACTTTTTTTAACCAAACACCAAATATCACTTGCTCAAAAGCCGGATCAATATTTCTTCCAGCTTTTCAAACTGCCGGCCGCCATAGCGGATTTCGATATTGAGCTGTGATAGTTCCAAAAGTGCCCGTTCCAGTTCACCCAAGCCAAAGCGGCGGCTCTGCTCCGCCATTTTTTTTACAGCAAAAGGCGCGGCTTTTAACTCTGAAGCGATCTCGGCCTGCGAGGCCCTTCCTTCCAGAAGTTCTTTGACACGTCCAAGACGTCGCAATTGGAACGAAACCAGGCCGCATAGCGCCAGCACAGTATTACCGTGCTTACGTTCTTCACCCAAAAGCTCCAAAGTCTGCCCCAGCTTTCGGCAATGGCGTTCAGCAGCGCAAAGCGCGAAACTTCAGGCAACGCAGCGAAAGTCTGCTCGATATCATCTTTCGTCCAAATCTTACGTTCACCGGCGTAAACCGATAGTTTTTCGATTTCCTGTTCCAGCAGCAGCAGCGGCGCATTGTCAGTTACCGACAGATATTCCATGATCGTTTGTGACGCTTCATAATCAAAACGGCAGCCGCGCAGCGCAGCCTGTTCGTCCAGCCAGGGCTTCAGCTGATAGGATTTGAGAGACTTGCATTCCACCATCGCAGCAGTTTTAAGCAGGCTTTTATAAAGTTTACCGCGTTTATCGATTTTTTCGCCTAACAGCAGTACCTGACAATGTTCAGGTACATCAGCCAGCAGTTCTGCCAGCTCTTCCTGCTGCTGTTTGCGTTTTTCGCCGCCATCCTTACCTCCCCACAGCTTTTCATCTTTAATGATAACCAGACTGCGTCCTGAGAAAAAAGGGTAGGTATTGACAGCAGCAGATATTTCCTTTATATCCGTATCACGCTCAAAAACAGTTATTTCCCTGTCTTCCGGCGCGGCGTCGCCAAAAACAGCCCGCGGTAAAGCGGCGGCTATTTTATCTTTATAATAGCCTTCTTCGCCGAACACTGCGATTACACCAGCTACCTGTGTACCGGCACTTAATTGCTGCATAATTTTTTCTGCCGTGATTTCCATGTTTGTACTCCTTCAAGCCACTAAAAAAATTCCTTCTGATACCGATAACTATAACATTTTACCTGGCTGCCGTCAAAAGTGATTTTAAGCGCTCCGTCCTGATCTGTACGCCGCACCTGAACCCCGCAGGCTGCCAGACGCTGCAGCGTTTCACTGCCAGGATGGCCGTAGCTGTTGGCCGCACCGACTGAGATAACCGCCAGCTGCGGACTGACTGCCGCTAAAAACGGCATTGAAGAAGAAGCATTACTGCCATGGTGACTGACCTTCAATACCTGACCGGGCTGAATCTGCCCCGCTGCCAGCAGTTCCTCCGTTTCTGTTGCATCACCTGTAAAAACAATGCTGCCGTCAGCAGATACAACCCTCACGATCAGCGAGCTTTCATTTGCATCGCTGTCAGCGCTGCCGACAGGCGCGCTGATGATCTGTATTGCAGTATTGCCCAGGGAATAATTTGTGCCGCTCTCGGCATATATAAGCTGCGCTTTGGTATTCTTCAGCAGTGCCTGTATATCTGCTGAAGGCTGTTCCTGAGGCATAATGAGCCTGCGTATAGGTATATTTTTAGCTACTGCGGCCGCTCCTCCTGCATGGTCGTGGTGTCCGTGGCTTAAAAGCAGCATATCCAGACTGCGAATCCCCAGGTAACGCAGATAGGGCAGAACGATACGGCTGCCCGTATCATAGTCACCACGCAGACCACCGGTATCAATCAGCAGCGTCTGACGCTGCGGTGTTACGACCAGTGCCGCATCCCCCTGTCCCACGTCGATAAAATGTACGGTCAGAGGCTGCGGCCTGAATTTATCATAAAGCCCGATCCCCACCAGCATACAGCAGCATAAACCGATCAGCAACCGTCTTTCGCAAGCAGTGAAATCATCCCAGTCGCTGCTGCCGAAAAGCAGCAACAACAGTAAATAATAGACAGCGCCGCATAAAAGAGGCCAGCTGCCAACAGTGACAGTTGCCCAGCCGCCGGATGCCAGCCAGTGAATGATATTCAGCAAGGGGTGCAGTAAAAGCCCTGCCAGTAAAAACAGCAGCTTTCCCAACCCAAATACCGGCAGGAGGGCATATCCCGCCAGTGTCAGCAGTAGTGCCAGTTCCAGCAGCGGTACTAGAAGCAGATTAGCTGCCAGCCCACTCAGTGAAAGCTGATGAAAATAATGGATCAAAAACGGCAAAGCCGCCAGCTGTGCTGTTAAAGATACTGCCAGGATCTCGGCAATCCCCACAGGTAAGTAACGGGTACACAGGCCGCTCAGTACCGGGTAGAAATACAGCAGCCCTGCTGTTGTGGTAAATGATAACTGAAAACCTGCGTCCCAAAGCCAGCGCGGTTCATAGCAGAGCAACAGTATGACCACAGCACAGAAAATATTACTGCGCTGCGGCAGCCTGCCGCTAACGCCGGCTCCAAATAGTGCCAGCGACATAAGCAAAGCCCTCAGTACAGGCGGTTTGAACCCGCACAAAGCCGCATAAAAAAATAAAATCCCTGCCAGCAGCGCCATAGTACAGTGGTTACGGCGCCGCAGCAGTACAAGCAGAAAGCCTGTCACCACTGCTATATGCGTACCAGATACAGCCAGCAGATGCGCCAATCCCACAGCAGCAAAATCTTCCCGCGTCTGCGCACTGATACCGTCGTACCCCCCTAAAGTCATACCGGCTAAAACAGCTCCGGCCTGTCCCGGTACAGTATGCTGCAGATTTGAACGCAGCCCTGCAGCCAGTCCGCCGATATACTGCCTGATACTTTGTCCGTCCCCGGACAAATACAGCTCACTGCCTTTTATAGACATTCGCCCCCCCTGTAAATCCTGCAATTCGTTCCACAGCCCGCTATCCCAACCACCCGGATTGGCGAAATCAGTCATTGGTTTAAGCGTTCCCTGTACAATAACGCCACCGGTTATTTTCTCGCTAAGATCCTGCCCTTGGACGAACACACGTACTTTACCAGATACTGCGATTGCTGTATCGGGTAAAGAGCTGCCAAGTTCCGCACTATTTGTCTGCACCGCTTGACAGGCAAGCACCAGACTGGTTCCCTGCGGCGTTACTTTGACACTGCCAGCTTCCACTCTGCCGAAAATACGTACTTCCTGACCGGTAAAAGTCTGCAAAGGCAGCTGCGGCTGACGCATGGCCCCGCTGCCGCTGGCAGCGCCACAACAAAAACACAAACCAATACCTGCCGCGGCCAACAACTTTACTCCAGCCTTTTGGCGGCAGCACCAGGCAAGCAGCAGCAGAAAAAGTGCCGCCAGTATCAATGCTGGTATCAACGGCAACAGCTTACTGAGCCCTGCGTGGCAGCCAAGCAGAAATGCCAGTGTGGCGGCGACAATGATCTGTTCCAGCTGACGCTGCATCACAGCTCCAGATAAGGCTGCATTTTGCTAAACTTGGCCTTACCGATCCCTTTGACCTTCATAACATCCTCGATACTGGCAAACCCATGCGCCGCCCGATACTCAAGTATACGCTGCGCGGTAATATCACCGACCCCAGGCAACGCTGTCAGTTCGGCAGCCGTAGCCGTATTCAAATGTACCTTGCCGCCGGCTTTTGCTGTGCCCCTGCCACTCTCAGCAGCAGTCTTTACCGAGACCAAAGTATTTGCGCCTGCTGCCTCAGCAGCTGCACCTGCATTTACCGGCGCAGTCTGCTCACGCAATTGCCTGGCACTTAACCGCGGCACATTTACCTGCATACCATCTTTCAGCAGCTTTGCCAAATTAACTTTATCGGGATTAGCTTCCAGTGTCATTCCTCCGGCAGCGGCGATAGCCGCAGTAGCTCTGCTCCCTGCGGGGATTTCATATAAACCCGGCTTTGCTACCGCACCGCTTACATATACCTTAACTCCCCGAGTCTGTACCGCACTGATACCAGCTGCCGGTACAGGCACAACAGCAGCAGTATCCTGCGGGCTGCTTCCCAGCAGACTGCCGCCGGCACATAAAACTACGGCAGCCCCCAAAGCTGCTACTTTTCCTCTCAGCCCTCGTTCCATCATCGCTATCCAGCCCCTTTAAAACGCAAAAAAGCAGAGTTCCTGAGGTCAACAATAAATTCGTTATACCTTAGGAACTCTGCCATAGCGTCTTTATGATTTGATCTTACTGATCCAGCTATTTAATTTTTTTCTGCGATTTAAGGTCTGGCAACAATATTGACCAAACGTCCGGGTACGCAGACGATCTTCACGATCTTGCCGACATCGACCATAGCAGCGATATGTTCATCCGCCAAAGCCAGTTTTTCCAGTTCTTCCCTGCCGGCTTCCGCAGGTACAACCAAACGGCCTTTGACCTTACCGTTGACTTGCAGCACGATCTCGACATTATCGACCTTCATGGCCTCTGCCTCGGCTTTAGGCCAGCTTTGTGCATGCACGCTGCTGTCAGCGTCGATGACGCCATGCCACAATTCTTCGGTTACGTGCGGTACGAAAGGAGCAAGCAACCGCAGCAAAGCGGAAACGGTTTCATAAACCAGACCGGCATTGTAATTTTTCTGAGCTTCCTTATAAACATATAAAGCATTGACCAACTCCATCATCGCACTGATTGCAGTATTGAAATTAAACCGCTGCTCGATATCGTCGGTAACTTTTTTGATCGTATTATGCAGCACGCGGCGCAGCTCTTTATCAGCTTCATCCAGTTTTGAAGTATCATAGCCGGTGACCTTTTGGGCCAGCTCACCCTGGAAGTGGCTGACGATACGCCAGACACGGTTGATAAAACGGAAGGAACCCTCCACGCCCTGATCGCTCCATTCCAACTCTCTTTCAGGCGGAGCAGCAAACATAATAAACAGACGAGCAGTATCGGCACCGTATTTGGAAATGATCTCTTCCGGAGAAACGACATTACCTAAAGATTTACTCATTTTCGCACCGTCTTTAATGACCATGCCCTGAGTCAGCAGGTTTGTAAATGGTTCGTCGTATTTTACAAGGCCTGCGTCACGCAATACCTTCATAAAGAAACGTGAATACAGCAAATGCAGGATCGCATGCTCGATACCCCCGATGTACTGATCGACCGGAGCCCAGTAATCAACAGCTTCTTTACTGAATGGAGCAGTATCGTTTTTCGGATCGGTATACCGCAGATAATACCAGGAAGAACACAGGAAAGTGTCCATAGTATCGGTCTCGCGGCGGGCCGGCTTACCGCATTTGGGGCAGGTGCAGTTAACAAAGCTTTCACTGGTTGCCAGCGGTGAAACGCTGCCCGCATCAAACTTGACGTCTGCCGGTAAACGTACCGGCAGCTCTGCTTCCGGCACCAGAACTTCGCCGCAGTCAGGACAGTAAATAATCGGGATCGGAGCCCCCCAATAACGCTGACGGCTGATGAGCCAGTCGCGTAGACGGTAGTTGACATGGCGGGAACCAAAGCCCTGTTCTTCCGCATAATCCATAATAGCTTTGATTGCAGCATGCATCTCCATGCCGCTGAACTTGCCGGAATTTACCAGCACGCCCTCTTTTTCTTCATAGGCGGCAGTCATATCTTCAACTTTTAATTCCTGGTCTTTAGGAGTAACGACAACGATCTTATCCAGACCGTATTTATCGGCAAACATCCAGTCGCGCTGATCACCTGTAGGTACACCCATAACAGCTCCGGTGCCATAATCGTACAGGACATAGTTGGTGACCCAGATCTCTACCTGGCGGCCATTGAAAGGATTGACAGCATATTTCCCGGTAAAGATACCTTCTTTTTCCGACTCGCTGGAAGTACGTTCAATATCGGACTGGTTGCGCACACGGGCGCAGAAAGCCCTGATCTCGTCTGCCTTCGGATTATCACGGCACAACTGCTCTACCATTGGATGCTCGGCAGCCAGGACCACGAAGGTAACGCCAAATGCCGTATCCGGACGGGTAGTGTAAACAGGTAGCTTAGCCTTGATGCAGGGCACGTCAAAGCTGAATTCCAGACCTTCACTGCGCCCGATCCAGTTTTTCTGCATCGTCTTAACGCGTTCCGGCCAGCCGTTCAAAAGTTTCAAATCATCCAAAAGTTCTTCCGCATAATCGGTAATTTTGAAGAACCATTGTTCCAGATCTTTTTTGACGACCTCATGGTCACAGCGCCAGCAGCGTCCGTCGATAACCTGCTCATTAGCCAAAACAGTGTTGCATTCACCACACCAGTTGACAGCAGATTTTTTCTTGACGGCCAAACCGCGCTTATAAAACAGCTCAAAGAACCACTGGGTCCATTTATAGTAATCTTCCTTACAGGTGGCAACTTCGCGGTCCCAATCATAGGACAGTCCCAGTTCCTTCTGCTGACGGGTCATGTTGGCGATATTTTCCATCGTCCATTTAGCAGGGTGGATACCATGTTTGATCGCGGCATTCTCAGCCGGCATACCAAAAGAATCCCAGCCCATCGGATGCAGCACGTTAAAACCGTTCATACTGCGGAAGCGGGCAACTACGTCGCCGATGGAATAATTGCGTACGTGCCCCATATGCAGGTTGCCCGAAGGATACGGGAACATTTCCAGCACATAAGACTTGGGTTTGCCTGCATCAATATCAGTTTTAAATGCCTTGTTATCTTCCCAATATTTCTGCCATTTGCTTTCTATGGCATGGGGAGTATACTTTTCTTCGATCATTCTTCTCATAACCTCCTAAAATTTGCTTACCACCGCAGCGCGGCAAATAAAAAAGTCCCCGGCTGTTAGGCCAGGGACGAAATAGCTTTCGCGGTACCACCCTGATTGCCGAAAAAAAATCTCGGCCACTCAAAACCTGTAACGCCGGTTATGCGTCCGCGCTTTTGACGCGGCTCCTCCACGGCGAGTTCACCTTGCTCCCGTATTGACTCGCAGCTGCCGTCAACTTTCTGCAACAGGGATCTGTGGTTACTACTCCGCTTCACCGAATTTGTTCATTCTGCAAATACTTTAACCATTATATCACAAATCCGCGGAGTTTCAAGTCTTTTCTTCCCCATCTGCCTAGTACGCACTGCAGGCGCGGCTTTTAATGCTCTGCGCTCATCTGGAGCCTGCTTACTCTCCCTCCAGCTTAATAGTATGACGCTGCTGCACCAACAGCCAAAATGCCAGTGTGATCACCAGTACGATGATACCTGACAATGCAAACATATTGGCATAGCCCAATATCTCGGTAATAAACCCCAGACCCATAGCGCCGACGACGATGCCGACTTCAATAAAAGCAGTAAAAAAACCCAGTGCCGGTCCACGTTCTTCCGGCCGGGTAACATCAACGACCAGTGCAGTAAGCGCCGGCACTAAAGCTCCATATCCCAGTCCGAATAATATTGCGATCAGCCCAAGCGTCCAAACGTTATCCATAATAAAGAAACACATAGCCGCCAGTGCAACCAAAAGTGAAAACGGCAAAATCACCAGACGCCTGTCGACATGATCGGACAGCTTACCGGCAAAGACCCTGCTGCCCATCGTCGCCAAAGCATAGACTACGAAAAAAATACCATAATCACTTATATTCCGCTGCTGCGCATAAATCGGTAAAAAAGTAAGAATCGCGCCATAGACCAGTGACGCACCCAAAAGGCACAGCGAAGACATAAAAATTACCCGCCGCCTGAAAATCGGCAGCAGATCCAGTTTTTGTTCCTGGTCATAAACAGGATTCGTTTCCTTGAGCGGCAGTAACACGAAAAAGCATACTAATGCCGTAACAAAAGTCACGTTGAACAAAAAAGGATAACTTTGTGTATGCTGAAGTATCCAAATGCCTGCTGCTGGAAAAACAGCCATAGAAACCACACTGCAGGTCTGATAAATCCCCAGCACCTCGCCGCGCCTGTCTACCGGCGCATAATCGGCTATATAGGCAGCCGATGCCGCCAGATACATCGCCAGACAAACACCATGCGCAAGCCTGAGTACGACCAGCGGCACCACGCCGGTAACTCTGCCGAACAGCAGAAACAACAGTGCAAAAGAAATCGTACCCAGAAGCATCATACGCTTACGACCCCATTCGTTGGCCAGTTTACCCAAATACGGCCGTATAATAAAGGACGACAGCCCGAAAGCGCCACCAACCAGCCCGATATCGGCAGGTGTACCGCCCAACATCTCCACATACTGCGGCAATACCGGAATATACAAATAAAAAGCTCCATAATACAAAAAATTAGCCAGGCAAAACAAAATAAAATTCACTGACCACATACTGAAATCCTGCTGCTTTGTCATAGTTGCCCCTCCCCTGCGTTTTGATACTTTCATTGTATAAAAATGCTGAAAGCGGCAACAGCAACCAGAGATAGAAAGGAAAAAGATTCTCGCATCCTAATTCAGCCTTCATATCTATATTAAACGGATTAATCAGACTTTAGTAGTAAACACAGGCATTTATTCTCGCGCTGAGGTCAACCCTGTCAGCAATTCCTTGCATTCCTTCTTAAAATAAGCTAACATTAAGTTAACATTAAGCAGCAAAAATGGAGCATAATTCATGAAAATTTACGCTATCGGCGACCTGCACCTTTCCGGAAAGCCTCCGTCCAAGCCTATGGAAATCTTCGGCGAACACTGGGCAGACCACGCCGCCAAGGTTGCAGCCAACTGGCATCAACTTATCCGGAGCGACGATACCGTCATCATCTGCGGCGACACCTCATGGGCCATGGACCTGCAAGACGCGCTGACCGACCTGAACTGGATCGCCGCCCTGCCCGGGCGCAAAATCATTCTGCGCGGCAACCATGACTACTGGTGGTCATCTTTAAAAAAGATGCAGACTGCGACAGAAAATAATTTCAGCTTTCTGCAAAACAACTTTTTTACCTGCGGCACGACTGCCATCTGCGGCAGTCGTGGCTGGCTCCTGCCTTCATCTGACAATTTTAACGCGGACGATGCCGCTATCTACCGCCGTGAAGGACTGCGCCTGGAGGCTTCACTGGAAGCTGCCAGACAAGCCGGCTACAGCGATATCATAGCCGCACTGCATTATCCGCCTCTTTATGACGCTGCAAATGAATCTGTTTTTGCCGAACTGCTGGAGCGTTACGGCGTCAGGCACTGCGTTTTCGGCCATATTCACGGCAGCGATGCAAGCATGGTTTTTGAAGGTATCCGCAACGGCATCACCTATAAGCTTGTCAGCTGTGACACGCAGGGTTTTATACCGCAGCTGGTAAAATAAACAGCGAAGAAGGCGTTCCTATGCCCAAAAATATTTCCGCAGCAACACTGATGGTTTTATCCGCCTGCATCATTTGGGGCGCACAGCCGATGTTCGTCACTTTTGTCGTCCGCGAGTTCGACCCGATCCCTCTGGTCAGTATCCGTTATTTTACAGTAGGCGTAGTGCTGCTGGCAGCGCTGGCTTACAGCGGCGAAAAACTGCTGCCACCACGCAAGGCCTGGCTGCCGCTGTTTTTGATGGGCGTCCTCAGCGTTGGCGGCAACAATGTTGCGCAATTTACAGGCCTGCAATACTCGACCGTAGCCAACCTTACTATTATTGCCTCGCTGACGCCTGCCGTGACCGCACTCTTAAGTCTGGTGCTGCTGCATGAACGGCTGCACAAGCTGCAATGGCTCGGTATCGCCGCCAGTATCATCGGCGCCGTTTACCTGATCAGCAAAGGTTCGCTTTCAACGATTATCAACCTGAACTTTAATTTCGGTGATATCCTGTTCTGCGTCAGTATGGTCGCCTGGGCTTTTTATACCATTCTTGTCGCGCAGGTCAGTAAATATGTATCTGCCTACAGCGCTGTAGCCTGGGCCGGGCTGCTTGGCTCGCTGACTACGGCTGCTTACAGTATCCTGACCGGGCAGTTTGCACTGCCCTATGACCTTTCCGCTTTAGCCTGGGGTTCCTATTTTTACGTTATTTTTATCGGCAGCCTGGTCGGTATGCTGTTCTGGAACAAAGGCATCCGCGTTATCGGCCCCAGTCAGGCCGCCGTGTTTATGAATCTGATGCCGTTAGTAGGCATCATCTGCGGCATCGCCTTTCTCGAAGAAAGCTTCTATACTTCCGAAGCAGTTGGCGGCGCTCTTATCATCGCCGGTGTGTATCTGACTACGCAGTACCGCCTGCTGGCCTATAAACTGGCCAGATATCTGGTCAAACGCCGGCGGCAGAAATCATTGAACGACTGTTAAGCTTTTAAGTTACGGGCAGATGCCCGGCACTTTATAAATCATCATCGAAAGGTCTGTCAGCACTGCCATGCAAACGAACAAGCTTACCGCCTCGGCACTTTTGATCTGTACTTGCGTCATCTGGGGTATTCAACCTATGTTCGCCAAATTCGTCGTCAGGGAAATGTCGCCCATACCTATGGTCAGCATTCGCTACACTATCGTAGCCCTGACGCTGTTTGCTATGCTTGCCTGGCGCGGCGAAAAGCTGCTGCCACCACGCAGGACCTGGCCGGCTTTATTTACCATGGGCATCCTTGGCGTCTGCATCAATAACGTTACCCAATTTACCGGGCTGCAATATTCGACAGTCACCAACTTTACCATTATCGCCACACTTACGCCCATCGTGACGGCTCTGCTCAGCTTTGTGCTGATCCATGAACGTCTGCACCGCCTGCAATGGCTCGGCATCTGCAGCAGCCTGTGCGGCGCGCTGTACCTGATCAGCAACGGTTCGCTTGCGGCCATATTGACGCTGAGCTTTAATATCGGCGACGTACTCTTTTTTACCAGTCAGGTCGCCTGGGCACTGTATTCTATCATCGTCGTGCGCATCATCGACGATGTTTCCCCCTTTGCCATCGTCGCATGGTCGGGTCTGTTAGGTTCGCTTACCACGGCAGCTGGTGCTGCTTATCTTGGCCATTTCGAACTGCCCTCGCTGCTTTCACCGCTGGCTCTTGGCTCATATCTGTTCGTCATTTTTGCCGGCGGGCTGATTGCCATGATCTTCTGGAACAAAGGCACAGGCATCGTCGGACCCAGTCAGGCAGCCGTATTTATGAATATCATGCCGCTGGTCGGCATCATCTGCGGGGTGCTGTTTCTTGACGAACAACTTCTCATCTCTCAGGCTATTGGCGGCGTACTTATCCTCGGCGGCGTCTATCTGACCACACAATACCGTACCGTCGTCTATCGACTGGCAAAATATTTTACGCGTCGCCAGCGTAAACGCCAGCCGCTGCGCTGACATATCGATGATGGGCGACCTAAGCACAAACAGATCAAAATATCTCTCACAGTCAAGCTTCTTCTGCTCGCGTCTGCAACGGCGGCGAGCCTTTTTATTTTAGCAGGTACTATGTCATCCCCGACTTTATTGACACCGGCCGCGAACAGTGCTATGCTAAAAATGTTTACGGCATATGTCGCAAACTCATAACAATCACAGTAAGGGAGCGGTATAACAATGAAAATCGCAGTTACTTATCAGGACGGCGACATCTTTCAACACTTCGGACACACCGAATTCTTTAAAATTTACGACATCGAAAACACTGACATCGTCAAAACAGAAATCGTCAGCACCAACGGCAGCGGCCATGGCGCGCTGGCACAATTTCTGCACGAACACAGCGTCGATACTCTGATCTGCGGCGGTATCGGCGGCGGCGCTCAACTGGCATTGTCACAAGCAGGCATCAAGCTTTATGGAGGCGTTACCGGCAAGGCCGATGATGCAGTAAATGATTTGCTCAATAATAAACTGGACTATGACCCGGCAGTAAAATGCGCACACCACGAACAGGAACACGGCGGCGCAGGCCACACCTGCGGCGCACACGGCTGCGGTAGCAATAGTCACCACGGACATTAAGCGCCTTGCCCTGCATGATTTACCTGAACAGCAAAATTCAGTACACTACTTACTCACTGCATAAGCAGTGAGTTTTTCTTTTTCCGGACAGACTAAAAAGGAAATCCATCTGCACCACAGCCTTTACGCACCCGCTGCTGCTCAAGCTCACTCGTCGACAGCCCTACATAAATTTTCTTCTAAATCACCTGCCTGTAACTTCTTACTAGCCAGTATTTTCTCCATCGCAGACTAAATACATAGTCCAAATTCCAAAAATCAGGCTGCTTACACAAATGATTCTGCTAACCACTGTTTTGTAATCATTTCCCTGCTTCGGGGCAAAAGAAAACTGCCCCTGTTATATCAAGGGCAGTTTAAAAATATTTTTAAATTTTGTTTCGCGTACTACTGCTTACGTACGTTAGCAAGTAATACCTGTCTTTATATTCTGCTTACTGTGTTAGTATTGAGATAAATAGTATATTAAAACTCTAAACTGAATTTACTTTGTAGATAGTACGTTAGCAGAATATACCACGATGCTGTAACGTAAATACAAAACGTTTATTTTGTATCTTGTATCTTTTCTTGTTTATTTCTTTATTCTTATATATATAGGCGAAACAGCAACGATTTTAGCGGCGATGTGACGGAGATAGTAACAGTAATATAATAAAATTACTAAGTTTTAATATATCATTATATAAAAGATCCCATTATTAATCTGCTTCATTTTCTGCGATTTGCTGTAAAGTACTTTTTAATACTATCAAATCTGATTTTTTTATGGTTGAAATATCCATATTTTCTAGAAGTCCGTTTATTTTAATAAGTAAAACTTTTACTGTTTCCATATCCTCTGGAAATTTTCTCTTTATATTATGACTCCTATTAAACCTTAACAAAAAATTTCTAAACAAAATAATATCTTTCGGATCTGCTACTTCTAAAAAATTTTCTAAATCTTTAGTATCAATTTTTGATAAAAATCCTTATTCCTCATAATTTCCAACATCAACATAAATTCTTTCAAACTCATACAATCTATCAATCAAACCATCGATAGAAACTGCTATCATCTGCAATTTTTCATTGTTTTTAGTTCTAATCATTTCCAATACTTTTCTTTTAATTCAAAACTATATTCTCTTGCCTCTTTATTCTCAAATAAAATTTTATTCCCCCATATATTATAAATTTCATATTTAGTCAATAAATTTTTCTCCATATTGTCTTTAATACGTTGTTTGATTTCTTCATCGTTAAAATACTTTTCTGCTAATTCAAAACAAATATCTGTAATGGTATCATAATCATCAATATCATATTTATCACTTTCTAACTTACCCATTACTACACTAAAATTATCTTCTATCTCTTTATCAGTTTTACAATAATACCACTCTTTAAGTATATATAGTTCCTGTAAACGTTCTCTCCTTTTAAACGCTTCCATCTGGCTTTCTACTACTTTAAACATTTCATCATCAACAAAGTTGTATTTTACAAGATAGTGATCTATAAATTTAGCCCCCCAAATAGATGAATCTAACAAACTAGCACTTTTTAGTTCCCACTGGAACCCAGTCTTATCTATGCAATTATATTCCTGTAACTTTTCAACTTCCTCCCATTTTATTTCATTTGTATTCATTTTCATATCCTTTAAAGCAATAGACATATTGATGCAACGTTTTAACATTATTCCCCAAAAGTTATTCCTATTGTTTATTGAGTAACCTTTATCACAAATATGTTCTTCTATTTTTTTACATAATTCTTCAAAGCGCTTTAATGCGAATTTTAATGTTCTAATATTTTTTGATTCAAGTCGTTCAAAAGTTTCTATTATTAAATCTTTATTATCTTGAACAAACTGACTGACATTTGATTTCAATTTCAATCCATTTAATATATTTTCAAATATTTCGTCCATCTCGTTTTCAAAATTTATTGTTAAACCAACAACTTTTTCTTTAAATTTCAAATAATCTTGAGCATTTTTTCTACTAATAATATATTCTTCATTGACTACTATCATTGTTTTAGTATTAGTTTGACCTGCTAAAGAATCAATTAATCCTAGTAACTCACTATACGTAATTGTACTTCTCTCAAAATCGTCAAAACAAAAGATATAATTTTCAAAACTTATAACACCAGATGTTATATCTGCAATTATTGAGTTTATTTTTTCTCCTTTAGGGCATAAACTAATACTGCCTCTCAACAATTTTGACCAAAATCCCAGTTTAGTTGATGCAGAAGTATTTATTGATTTTATATTTTGATTACTGTTTATCCGTGCTTTTTTTCTCGCACGTTCATTAACAATAATATTTGCGACATGAAAAGATATATCTTGTAAAATTTCTTCTACACTTTTCAATCCAAACAAGGAAATATAAATTACTTGCTTTTCGTACGCACTTTGCAAATGATCGATTAACTTATTTTTAACAAAATAAGTTTTTCCAGATCCCCATCCTCCATTTATCATAATGGCATAATCTGTCTCTTTTTCACATATATATACATCTATACTTGATAATGTTTTTTCAATTCCCATTTTGCAAAACACCTCTTTAATTTTTTTATATTTATATTATATCAATCTATATTACACAACAGCAAAAACACTCAACTAATAAAGTTGAGTGTTTTTATCTTTTAACCTATACCAATCCAAAATACTTTTCAAAAAACTTTTTCAACTTTTCGATAATGCCTTCTTTCTTTTCTGCTCTACCACCACCAAAGCGCGATACTGGCGGCATAATTTTATCAATGTCAGTACCGATTGTTTTTAAAGTACCATCACGGAAAGAATTATCAATAAATTTCTTAGTTTCTTCTGATTTCAACCGTTCTTCATCAATGATCTCTGCAAGATCCTTTTCTTTCTGTTCATGTACAAATTTACGCCAGTCTTCATCGACTTTAGTTGAAATATTAACGCTTTCGATAAAGTCTTCAATGAGTTCTTTCTTGCTGCGCAGCTGAATACTGGAATTAATAGCTTTATCAATAGCAACCAGAATATTTTTATCATTACAGTTAGATTCATGATATTTAACGACTAACATCAGTATATAATCAATATTAATCTCTACCTGCCTGATCAACTCAATTTCAAAGACGATATCATCGTTAATATTTTCTTTATCAGCAGCTTTATCTTTGGTAAAAGTCTGGTAAATATCGATATAAAGACTTTGGTAATCCTGAAAATCTCTATCTGATAATATTGCTTGCCCCTCAAAATCATCAAAAGCAGTCAGGATATTTTTTAATCTTAATATAGCACCAAACAGACGCACGAAATCTTTTTGATTCTGCTCCCCGATAATTGCCTGTCCTAAAGGAAAGTCTTGTGATAATTCACTGATCAATTCTGTATAGCCCGGCTGGTGCTTACCATTTTCATCATAACCATGATAGTACGCATCATAGCCTTTCAATAAAACAATACTACCAACTTCCTTGTCACCAAATAAAGCCACTGCCTCATCGGTTTCCTTTTGCAGATCACGGAAACAAACAATATTGCCATAAGTTTTTACTGAATTTAATATGCGGTTCGTGCGGGAAAATGCCTGAATAAGCCCGTGTTGTTTTAAGTTTTTATCCACCCACAACGTATTAAGCGTAGTAGCATCAAATCCTGTCAAAAACATATTGACCACTATCAACAAATCTACTTCGCGATTTTTTACCCGTGTAGACACATCTTTATAATAATTTTGGAATTTTTCAGACGAAGTATCGTAGTTAGTATTGAACATACCATTATAATCTGCAATTGCAAATTCTAAAAACTCACGTGACGTTTTATCCAATAGTTCCGGTTCAAAACCTTCATCCGGCATTACATCTTCAGGATCATCCTCGTTGGCGCTAAAACTGAAGATAGTCGCAATAGTTAAATCTCTGCGGCGCTCGATTAATTGCTTTTTAAATTCAACGTAGTACTTCATTGCCATGGGTATGGAGCTGACTGCAAAAATAGAATTAAACCCTGCCATCCGTTGACCTTTAAGTGAATAAAAGCTGTTTCTTTTAGTTTTCTGGTCAAAGTGATCAAGTACATATTTTACTATTTCCCGAATACGTTTTGGCGATTCCAGCGCCCGTTCTCTATCAATAGCACGCACCTGAGTATCTTTAATACCTTCTACCGTTTTCATGGTATTTACATAATCAATACGGAACGGCAACACATTTTCATCATTTATTGCATCAACAATAGTATAAGTATGTAGCTTATCACCAAAAAGCCTGTGGTGTCGTTCGCAGCAGCAGGATTTCCGCCACTGGAAGCATTTACCGCAAAAATAGGTGTGCCTGTAAATCCAAATAAATGATAATTTTTAAAAGCTTTCACTATTTTATCGTGCATTTCACCAAACTGGCTACGATGACACTCATCAAAAATAATAACAAAATGCTGTTTAAAAACGTTATGACTCTTATTCCGGCTAACAAATACATCCAGCTTTTGAATAGTCGTAATAATTATTTTAGTATTTGGATCTTCCAATTGTTTTTGTAATATTCTGGTTGACACGTTACTGTTCGCTGCCCCTTTTTCAAAACGGTCATATTCTTTCATGGTCTGGTAATCCAGATCTTTACGATCTACAACAAATAATACCTTGTCAATATCTGGCAAGGCACAGGCAAGTTGTGCCGTTTTAAAAGAGGTCAGTGTTTTGCCGCTGCCGGTAGTATGCCAAATATAACCGCCTGCCTGCAACGTTCCTGTAGTTTTGTAATTACTGGACACTACAATACGCGACAAAATTCTTTCTGTAGCTGCAATTTGATAAGGACGCATAACCAGCAATAATGATTCTGTAGTAAACACACAGTACTTGGTCAAAATATTTAAAATTGTATGTTTTGCAAAAAACGTTTTTGTAAAATCCACAAGATCAGCAATTGCTTTGTTATTGCCATCTGCCCAAAACGAGGTAAATTCAAAGCTGTTACTGGTTTTTTTACTCTTCCGTCTTTCACTGCCAGCCATTTCTTGTACATGGCTGATGCGAGTAGTATTAGAATAATATTTAGTATGCGTACCATTAGAAATCACAAAAATCTGTACATATTCATATAAGCCACAGGCAGCCCAAAAGCCGTCACGCTGATAACGTTTGATTTGATTAAAGGCTTCTCTGATAGCCACGCCACGACGTTTTAACTCCACATGTACCAAAGGCAAACCGTTTACAAGAATAGTAACATCATAACGAGTATCATGATTGCCCTGATCTTCTTGATATTGATTAATGACCTGCAACCGATTATTGTGGATATGTTTTTTATCAATCAGGTAAATATTTTTAGTTGAGCCATTATCACGATGCAAGATCTGTACATGATCTGTCTGGATTTTACGAGTTTTTTCTACAATACCTTCATTTTTATTCGCAATGCAATTTGTAAAAAATTGTTCCCACTCGCTGTCTGAAAAAATATAATCATTAATTAGTTCCAATTGATGACGCAGATTATTGATCAAAGCTTTTTCATCATGAATAGTCAGGTATTCATACCCCTGCTCTGACAATAAACGTATAAATTCACACTCAAGTTCGGCTTCACTCTGGTAAGCATCAGAGCGTTTATAACCAGATTCATATGCTGATACATATTCAGCAACGACTGTACTGCCTTCAGTTGATGCTACGATATTATATGTACTCATGTCCGCTTCTCCTTTTCTTGTTCTATCTTCTCTAAGTAACAAGAAACTGTAACTAACAACTTAATCTCGTCAAAACTCATTTCTTGCGGTATTATAGTAACCCATTTTTTTGCAAACTCTTTAGAAAATAATTCAACTTGTTCCAGTGCCCATTCTCGTTTAGACACAATTTGCGTTTCATTCAAATCACAATAAATTTTTCCCAGTTGATAATTTGCCATACTATGCATTTTCCATGGTCTTTGATGCAAAATATAATCTAATTTCTCTGTTGCCATTTCATAATTTAACGAATCAATAGCATCGCACAAATCTGGTATTATTTCTATAATACCTTGCTTAAATCGTTCAACACTTGTTAGATTTTCTTTTAAAGTATTTTTACATCCCATGTATCTAATAACAGTTTCAACGTCGTAATATTCTTCATGTCGCAATTTTAAAATGTCTTTAATCTCTTTCAATATATCCAAATAATCTAACGATCTATTGATTTTATGCTTTTTCCATTCTATTTCTTTTAAGCTAACTATCTCTTTTACTTTTTCAGTTGCCAAATCTAACAATAAATATTGCGATTTTATATATTTTTTCAAAACATCAAAAGAAAAAATTAAATCTTTTATCTCATCAAAATTTATTGGAATATATCCTAACACCAACACCATCTTTTATCCCACGAAATTTTGTTGCTGGATTATTTGCAATAACCCATGGAGAATACTGTATTTCATGTTTCATAAAAAACTTTGGTCGATTTGTTTCAAATGGGTGGGCAAACATAATAGAACGTAAATATTCAAAAAATTTATCGTCTGTCGGGCATTTATGTTTTTCAATATTTAATGGTTTAGACAAACAAATATTTTGGAAATAATCTATTTTATCAATTTTTTCAATGTCAAGTTGCTTTAAGACATGTTTTACAGCATCTAAAACCATACAACTGAACATAACAAACGATAAAAAATCTTCTTCTGTTTTTGGTGTTTCTGCATGGCCATTTAAATATTCAATACAACTTTCCAACCTATCTGTAACAGCACAAAAAAGATTAAAACAAGTTTTATATTCCTCATTATACATAAAAAGTGGTGTTTCATTAAAAGCATTTCTAAATTCACGATAAACATCAGGGTTTAAAAACACTTCCACTATTTCTTCTCCTTAAAAGACAATAATTTGTCTCGATAATATTCGTACTGCTTTTGGCGGGCTTCAATTTCTGCTGGTAAACCAATTGTTATATCGTTACATAAAGCATCGAAACGATCTAAAATATCAACAATCCGTTTTTGCGCTGACATGGACGGTATTAGTACTAACACTTTTTCGAGTTTTGCAACTGATAACCCTGGTTGTGCCCCAGCTGTTTTATACTGATTCAAGTTTGCTGCAATTAAAATATAGTAAAGAAATCTTTCATCACACTTTCCTTTTGGTTCAACAACGACTGCATGTTCAGTTGCATAAAATTTACCTGATGCATAACAAACATTCCCACATAAAGCCCCTTGCCGACCAATCAAAGAAAAGTTACCCTCTTGGTTATAAGATTTAACGTATCCACGAAGACCATTTCCACCAAAACAAGGATACTGATATTTCCCAAAGGGCTCATGAAATATTTCTGTCGAAGATATTGTTTTGCCAGCTTTTAAAGTACATACTTCACCTAATGTCAACCACTGAATTTCTTTCCCCAATTTCTTATCAACTGGCTCTATATTAAAGCCATCACATGTCAAAAGTATATTTTGATAATACTCATATTGTTTTTTCCTTGCTGTAAGCTCTGCTGTAAGCTCTGCTGTAAGCTCTGCTGTAAGCTCTGTGAAATTGTCTAAAATACGGACAATTTCACGCTGTACTGGCAGGGGGGGAATAGGAACAACGAATTTTTCTATCATTGGTTTCCTTATAGATTTAACTGTTGCGTTAACCGCTTTTTGATATATAAATTTCTTAAAATTTTGAGCCATATAATAATATAAAAATTTAGTTATAACATGGTTGTCTTCAATATGTATTCTATACGCCCTTTGATGCAGTGCATATTTACCATTTACATAATGGAATATTTCCCCTATACTTCCTTCTCCAGGAATTATAATAGCTTCTTCATCAAATTCATATGAGTTATTCAAAAAAACTTCTTTAGATCTAACATAGAAAGGGTATTCTCCATTTTCATCTGCATCTTGCCTATTACTTTTTCCTGTACCCACTTTGCAAAATTCACAAATGGCTTTATACTCTACACCATCAGGACAAAACTCATTTATTAATTCATCTAATCTACTCATTCCATAGCATTCCCTTCTTCATTCCACCCCAAATTCCCAATTGCAGCCATCATTTCATTATTATTTTTCACATTATCAAGAACCCCTATAACAAGACGTTGAAGGGCATCATATCTTTTTAAACCTAATAATTCATCATCACCATTACTGTGTACAATCTCGCTCAACTCGCTAAACAACTTATAACCATTCTCAGAAAATTCTTTAGGAATAATCGAACATTCCTTATCTACTTTAACCAATATCTCTTTGAAAGGTCGATGTTTGCCATTTTTATTTTTGGTTTCAATATCAATAGCTTCGGCTGTTTGAAATGTAATTCTCTCTAAAACTTTCCTCAAATAAACTATTGCTCCAGCTCCAAGTTCATCGCGATAAGCACGATCAGCCTTCTCTAATAGTTCTGAAAAATCATCATATTTACCTCGTCCTAATAAAACATTTTCTGTTAATCTTTCAGTACGCTTCAACACACGTATATCAGGAGCTTGACTATATATATCACTTTTACTTTCTACTAAAAACCATACTGGTATTACTTCCCCACAACGAGGGCACGTTAATACACAATCAATACTCACCAAACGTTCGTTAATACCAATACAGAATAACTCTTCATCTGATACAAATGTAATATCAATATCGCAATTTCTACAAAAATAATTTAAAGCGATTTTTCCTGCTTTAATTTTTTTCTGTCTGCCACATTTTAGCTTCGTATTATTCAAAAAACCTTCAACCTGTTCAAATTTACTGGTTAATGGTTTTGAAAGAATATCAGTTAATCGCATCTCCATCTACCTCGATTTCCGCAATGATTTTATCTATTTCATCACGCAAAACCTGTTCTCTGGCAACTATTTGTTTAATTTCAGCATTTAAAACAGCGATATCTATTTTTTTCTCTGGTATCTTCCTGCTCGACATAGGTACTGACTGAAAGATTATAGTCCTGAGTTTCAATATCGGCATTAGGTACAACCTTGGCAAGATAATCTTTATCAGCTCGTTCTTTGTAGATATCGATAATATGAGCAATATTAGAAACAGTGAGCTTATTACTGTTAGTCACCTTCACATATTCTTTGGAGGCATCAATAAATAAAGTATTGTTTTCCTGCTTAGATTTTTTCAAAACCATGATACAGGTGGCAATACTGGTTCCATAAAAAAGGTTATCAGGCAGTTGAATCACACAATCAACAAAATTATTATCTATTAAATATTTACGTATTTTTTGTTCTGCACCACCGCGATACATTACACCAGGGAAACAAACTATTGCTGCCGTACCATTGGTAGCCAGCCATGACAGAGAATGCATAATAAAAGCCAAGTCTGCCTTAGACTTTGGCGCCAATACTCCCGCTGGTGAAAAGCGCGGATCGTTGATCAATAGAGGATTATCACTACCATCCCACCTAATAGAATAAGGAGGATTGGAAACGATAGCTTCAAACGGTTCGTCATCCCAATGCTTTGGATCTATAAGCGTATCGCCATGGGCAATATCAAACTTGTCGTAATCAATATCATGCAAAAACATATTGATACGGCAAAGATTATAAGTTGTAATATTGATTTCCTGTCCAAAAAATCCCTGACGCACATTTTCTTTGCCAAGAATTTTGGCAAATTTAAGCAGCAACGATCCACTGCCACACGCGGGGTCATAAACTTTGTTTACTTCTGTTTTGCCAACCAATGTAAGGTGCGTAAGCAATTCCGACACTTCTTGCGGCGTATAGTATTCCCCGCCGCTTTTACCGGCATTAGATGCATACATACCCATTAAAAATTCATAGGCATCACCAAAGGCATCTATGGTATTATCCTGATAATCGCCAAGTTTTAGTTCCCCAATACCATTCAACAACTTTACTAATTTTTCATTCCGTTTGGCAACTGTTCCTCCCAACTTGTTGCTGTTTACATCCATATCGTCGAACAGCCCTCTAAAATCGTCTTCGCTGTCGCTGCCCTGAGCCGAACTTTCAATCTTCCGAAAAACTTTTTCCAAAGTTTCATTAAGATTTTCGTCAGAAGGAGCCTTCGCTCTTACATTTCCAAATAATTCACTTGGCAAAATAAAAAAACCTTTTGTTTTTACCAGGTCTTGTCTGGCTTGTTCAGCTTCACTATCAGCAAGTTTTGCATAATCAAAATCAATATTTCCTGCCTCATGTTCGCCAATATTGATATAATTTGTTAGGTTTTCTGATATATAACGGTAAAACAACATTCCTAAAACATACTGTTTAAAATCCCAGCCGTCAACACTACCTCGAAGATCATTGGCAATACCCCATATCATACGATGTAATTCTGCCCGCTCTTGTTCTTTTTTATTATCAACCATGTCAATCTCCTTCTTGTTATTCTTCTTCGATATCTTTTAAGGTTTTACCATCTTTTGTTTTCCAACTTACCAATCCATTAACATGTCCACCAATAACAAAGGCCGCTGCATATGAAGGACTTTTAAATAAAATATCTTCTTGAAGAATATTATTATCGTCTATATTAGCTTTTTTTCGAGCAGCTTTAATAGTTGCCGGAATAGTATGTGAATCTATAATCTCAATATGGCTGCCTTGGAGAACAACAAATCCATCGTTAGTTTGCTTACAAATCGCTTCTATAATTTTGTTGCTTTTTTTACTTTTGCGTTTAAAATAAAATATTTTTTCTGTAATATCTATATGTTCATCATTCTTCTTCTCAAAAGCTGATTTTGTCAAAGGTACAAAAACTTTATGTCCCAATGTCCCCATAATAACTTTAGCATAATCAATAAACTCTTCTAATTCACTTTCTTGTTCTTCGCGTATATTTCCAAGATTGGGTTCATTAACATTTTTTACATCATATCTTTTGGCATCCATAGCAATATTACGAAAACGATTTTCAAGGTAACTTATTTCTGTTGCCCCAAAATAATTATTAGTTGTCGTAAAAACAACGGCTTCATGCCAGTAGCCTTTGTCAGGATTCCTTTTATGCTCCTTTAATCGATTAAGGATACCTTCACCGCTTTTTCTTGCACCAGCTTGTCCTACATAAACTATATCTTTACCTGTTTTTTCAGATACACCAAATAAAAAATATACTCCACTTTGTTTTAAATCATCCCGTTCTTGGCACCTCTCTAACTCAGTTCGCGGAATTTTATAAGCAATACCAACCCAGTTAGCCATTGTGCATTTTATACGTCCACTAGCTTCTCCATCTATAAGAAATAAATTAATATTTTTTCCCCTAGTCACCATTTTTGTAAACCTCCACAGAAATCGTTCTTATATTCATTAAATATATTCTAACATATAATATGTTAATTGTAATACGGCTTTATCATATTTCTTCCTATCCATGTTATAATACATTCAATTAACTACAAACGAGGTGACAAATATGCAAAAATTTATTCCTTTTGCCAAGCTGTCGAAAAAGACGCAGCAGGAGATCAACAAAAGCCATCGCAAAAGTTGGGGCAACATTGACCCGGTAACCAAACGTCCCGCAAATTCCAAAGCGTACAACCGCAAAAAACTCAGGCCTGGAAAGATGATTTTCCTGCGCCTGAGCTTTTTTATTGCTGTTTTAGTTTTAAAACAAAATTTATTTATATTGTTGACTAAAAAAGTTGCATCCTTCCAAAGTCGTAGTATAATAGGCATTATAATAAATTTAAAGTTTTTGAGGGGATGCACTTATGCAAACAAAAAAATTAAGATACCTGCTGCTGTTTGCCGTTATCGCAATAGCCGCCACAGTGGTCTGGTACTTTGCCTACTTGGTCAAAACGCCGCAGTATTCGCTGGGTCTTATTGGCACTGCGGTACAAAAGCACGATTTTGCGGCTTTTGAAAAGCACGTCGATATGGAAACACTTTACAGCAGTGCTTATGACGATGTCGTTGTTGCCTCTTTTGGCAACGAACGCCTGTCAAGCCCGATTCTGGCTGCGTTAGTACAGAATATCAAAGGTGTTGCCGTCCCGATCCTGATCGACCAGACCAGACAATACGTCAACGGCGGTGCTATGGAAGAAGCAGATCCAAGTGATGCTGACTCGCCGATGCTGCAAAACAACGGCACTGATATCGTCAATAATCTGAAAAACAAGACAGGCGTCAATTCTATGCAGTATCAGGGTGTGGAAAAGATTCAGAAAAATGCCAGTGTCGCTGTCGTAACCATCAAAGTTTTCGACAGCGAATTAGACAAACATTTTTTAGTAGAGCTTGCTATGCAGCAGCTTGCTGACGATACCTGGCAGATAACTAAGATCAACAATCTGAAAACTTTGATCAATGAACGTGATCAGGCCTTACAAAACAAACTGGCTGAAATTAACGCTCCTGTACAAAAGCAGATCGACGACGCTGTTGCCGTTTCTCCGCAAAAAATCTTTATAACTTCGGCTCCTTATTCCGGCGTTATCCGCCTGTTAGAAGCCGATATTCAGCTGACTAACAACGCGGTGAAGGAGTTGCAGTATTTTACCGGTGTTCTGGAGCTTTACAACGCTGATAATGAATTATTTTACAGTGGTAATTTTGCCAGCAGCAAAGACCTTTCCGCCAAACAGACCGCAGTTTATAAATTCAACTGGGAGCTGAACCCTTTTCTGACTGATGATGCCAAGGTTATGAACAGCGATTTCAGCAAAGTGACCTGGAAGGCTTCTCTAAGCAGTCTGGCCTTTGCCGACGGCTCTACAATCGAACTTTTAACGCAGCTGCCTGTTAAAGCAGCAACTAAATAAAAACCTGAAAGCCGTAACGCCGATCCAACAGCGTTACGGCTTTTTTATTACCACTGACAGCAGGCTTTCGCTTTGCTGCGGATCAAAGCACCGCCATCTTGCAAAGTTCCGTCGGCAGATGCCAGCTTCCACAGATCCCATCTTTCAAAAGTCGTTGCCGGCCCATAATCATCAAGGTCAGCCGCTTCTGCATGAGTCATAACATAATTATCGTCGATCGGCAAATCCAGTCCCCGGCACAAAACCGCTACTACCCGCGCCAAGGTTTCTAACTGCTGCCGTGTAGGCGGCACGCTGCCAAAGTCCACACTGCCATCGGCATAAGCCACCGCGTCGGCGCAGCAGCAGATGCTTACCGCGACTGCGCCGCTGTTACGATGCCAGGTATGCTCTTTATATTCTGTCAGTTTCCCGCAGCTGCTCCACACTGTACCGTCACCTGTGATATTCAAGTGATAGTCGTCATAAGTATTGTTATAATGCCCCGCCGTCCAGTGCAAATAAATCCTTCTGATCTCACCCTTTGCGTTTTCAGCCAGCGCCGCCAATTCCTGCAATGTTATTTCACGCATTTTCTATCCCTCCGTCTCAGGCTGCCTGCGCCTGCTGCTCATCATAAAACTTCTCAACAGTTATATCACAGGTTTTGCCATTGCTTTTTATAATAATATCGCCGCATAAAGCCGTATTGAAAACATCGGCCTGTAAATTGTACAGTCTTTGTACCACTTCCGGGCTGGGATGCTTATATTTATTACCTTCGCCGCTGCTGATGACCGCTATCTTCGGTTTGACAGCAGCTAAAAATTCATTGATCGATGATGTTTTACTGCCGTGATGCGCCACCTTTAAAACCTGCGCCTGCAGTGCCTCAGGGTCAGTTTGCAGCAGATCACGTTCTACTTCGGCCTGAATATCCCCGGTCAGCAGCATTGCAAAATCTTTATACTCCAACCGCAGCACCAGACTGTTGTTATTGGTGTCAGAAGGAGTCCCCTTATACAACGCCTGCGGACTCAGGACCTTCAGCTTCACCATTTCATTGACCGGAACTTCCTGACCGCCGCGCAGCACTTCAAAAGGAATCTGTTCCTTTTCAATCTGCAAACGAAAGTCATTATACATTTTAGTTTTATAGTTCTGACCGCTGTCATAAACCTGTTTTACCGGAAACCTGTTCAGCACAGCTTTCATCCCGCCGATATGGTCGGCATGCGGATGTGTAGCGATCAGCATATCGATCTGCTTGACATGATTTTCTTCCAGCTTAGTCAGCAGCCTGGCAGCTTCGCTGCGGTCGCCGCTGTCGATCAGGATATTTTTCCCCTGCATTTGTACCAGGATACTGTCTCCCTGTCCAATATCCAAAGCAGTAACGGCAAGGATATCGTCAGCAGTTTTCACAGCGTCCTGTGTTTTTGCCTCCGCTTTTGGCGGCATTTCTTTGGGTACTGCAGTATCCATTGCCTGCAACTGCTCCAGCAAAACCGGCACATAACTTTTTACCAGCTCGCTGTCTTTAGTAACAACGCCGGCTGCAAGCACCAGCGCAGCCAAAAGTATCGCTAAAAATGAAGTCTTCTTCATATGTTCCGCTCCTTAATTTAAATGCAGATCGTGATGCAGCGGCTTAAAAACACTCATTTTACCACCGCGCTCCAGCACTGCTGTTGCAAAACCTGCGTCATAATCCGGCAGCTTCGGCATTTTGCTTTGCTGAAGCTGTTCATTGCCGGGCAGCAGCAATCTTAAAGCATAATCTATTTTTACCGCTCCCAGCCACATCAGATACTCTATCTCGACATCGTGGAAGCCGTCCATATCGGTCCTCAGTGCAGCACACAGCTGTTCCACCTGCAATAGCTGTTCCATATTCATTCCTCTGGTTCCACGCTCGCGCCAATATTCTATAATCTTTCCTAGCCCACGACCTAAAATAAGCTGCTGATGCTGTTTCACCTCAAAAAGCAGCCGGCGGCGCAGATACACGACCTGATCCAGCCCTACTGCCAAAGTGCGGTTGGCAAGCTCCAACTTGCTCATGTGTGAATTATCCCACAAAGGTTGGCTTGCACCGGATGCATCCAGCATCAGTAATGGAACAGGCGATTTCAGCATACTTTCGCTGCCCAGATTATCATAAACGCCGCCATCAGTCAGATAGAGCTTGGCCGGATTTTCCGGTTTCTGCGTTCCCGTACCGTAAAGATCCCTGAATTCTCTTGCCTCTACATCCAGCTCCAAAGGTGCGAAGCCTACCGGATAAGCAGCCGAAGCCGCAACGGCAAAAGCAATGGGGATATCGTCGATATCACTGCTGCGCCCCAGCAGATAACCGTAAATATCACTACTTTTAAACCTGAATCTTTTTAAGGTATTGATACAGGTAGCATTGCAGCTCCATTCTGTCGCTGCCTCTGCCTGCTTCATTTTTCTGCCTTCAAACAGTTCTTCGTCCAACACCTGTGGAAAAGCTTTACTCATCTTCGGCCTTAAAGCAGCCGCCAGAGCCAACTGCTGCAGCTTGGGCAGATATGGCAGCAGATAAGCGAGCCAGGATGCTTTTGTCATGATACGCCTGCGGAAATTGCACTGCCCCAGATTGATCAGTTTCGTTGTCACCCGCCTGTCAAAATCAAGCAAACTGCTGAAATCACCTTCTGCCAAAGCGCTGATGACAGCACCTGCCGCAATACTGCCGCCGGACACAGAGGTTATTTCGTTGACATGTTTTTCAAGTCCCAGCTCTACTAATCTGCGGTAAGCCCCAAGACAGTAAAACGTAGCTCTGAAACCGCCGCCGCTGAAGCCCAGATTGATCTTATTATCTATTTCCACTTCATTTTCCCTCCTTTGAAAAAAGCCGCCCATAACAGGCGGCTTTCTTAATCTTCCAGCCATACCGGCCTTCTGGCAAAACCAACATGGTAAACTATGTACTGCATCACCACCTGATGCTCACCGATAGTCAGCAAATAGAAGTTCTTCTCCTGTCCGATGATCCGTCCGCGCGGAGAATCTGACAGACAGCGGTTTAGCAGCTGACGCTGCTTTTCAATGTCTTCCTCATTTACTGTTTTTTCTGGATCGGTATTGCCGATAACAACACGTTTTACATAGCCCACCGCACTTACATCAAATGGTTTCGTCATCATAGTTACCTGCCTTTACACCTCATCAGGCAACATCATTATCAGTTGTATAATGTTCTTGCCCCTGTGCTCCTGCTGCCGCAGTTTTCTGGATACTTGTGGGGTTGATCGCCGTATTGAGGATATCCAAAACACGGGACAGACCTTCCGGCATCTCGCCCTGAGTAGCGCGGACCTGCACATGATATTTTGCGGAATTATCACTCTTACGGGTATTTTCCTTATGACTGGAGATAGATCCCTTAACTTTGGCTTTCATACTGAAAGGACCGATCTGCAAACCCATCTCTGCTTCCAGCTCGCCTTTTTTATCGTCGATTTCCGACTGAGTTTCCGAAGATTTTACTTCCATATCGAAGGTAATATCTACCAGATCGATCGACAGAGACGGAACTTTGACCATCGCCAAAAGCGGGATATTCATTTCCACTTTTTCAGAAGCGGGACCATTGCCGTCATCGCCGTTAGCGCTGCGGGTAAAGCTGAACCCTACGGTACGTACGACCTGTTTATCGCCTTCCTTAACCAGGCCGACCTCTTCAATAAAGCGAGCCGTTGCGCCGGCCAGCATCGTCTGTGCGTCACAGGCAGCCTGCAGCGGACCGCCGATCAAAGACTCCATTGGCAAACCGCCGAATTCTTCCGCCATTTTTACTAATGCCATAATTAACTACATCCTTTCTGTTTGTACTTTATCAGGGTAGTATTTTCACCATCTGATCATTGATTTTCATAACTGCTTCTGGAGGATCGTTAGACTCAAAAAGCAATTCTACATCGACAAAATTATCGGTATCCGTTTTGTTGGAAGACAAAATATTTGCCAGCAGACCGCTGTCATTGCTTTTACCATCATCCCAGCTGCTCAGCTTTACCTTAAACTTCAGCTTCATCTCCTTCAGCTTCAGAGAATTCATCGGTACCAGCGCAATTTTCGGCACCTGCACCAGTACATATTCCAGTTCGCCTGTGTCAGGATTGATACGAGGATATTGGATATCAAAAGTCAGCGGTTTCTGCGACTCGTCAAAATAACGTTTCATAACATTCAAGTGCTGATTTTCGATCATGCTGTGCGCTTTTAAAATTGATTCCTGCATCGCTCCCAACAAATTCTCAAAGTATTGCTTTTTCGCCATCACGGCTCCTCCTCATAATCAAAATTTACGGCTGTAAAGATCGGTCACCTTAACCTGCAGCGCTCTTGCCAAAGCGTCAAGAACCGGAACAGTCGGATGCCGTTCGCCTAATTCGATCGCACTGATCATACTTGTACTGATACCTGATAATTTAGATAAATGCTTTTGAGTCATACGTTTCTCAGTGCGGACCTGGAAACAGATAATAACAAATCATAAGCCAGCCCCCCTTTCTAGGTGCCTTTTTCTTTAGCTCCTCCCCGCAGCTTCAAAAAGTTTTCCATACCGGCTTTGGCAAAATAACCGCTGATGATAACAGAAAACGGACCGTCAACATAATCTATCAGCCTGTCCGGTATTTCTCTGTATATTAACCAAGTGCCGGCCGAAAACATTATGATGCCGACAAATAACCAGGTCACCGTTCCGACAACCTTTTTGGAGAAGCTCAGTTTTTCATCATCAAGTTCCATAGCTTTCACCTCCCTGGCTTTACATTACTATTATCTTTATCCACAATGGTGGAATATTATAAGAAATACTTTATTATTTTAATGTTTTACGAATTTTTAAATTGTGAAACATTTTTATTTTTGCTTTTTATCCTTTCATAAGTCCTCGCAGCTGTATCCTAGTACTTAGAAAGGACAAATAAAAAAGCCCCGCTTACAAAAATGTAAACGGGGCTTTCGCCTTTTTCTGTATTTTTACAGGCCGCAGCATGCAAAAATACATGTATCAATATTCACTTTATTACTTCAAATTTATTTAGATTACTTAAAGCGTTTTAAACGCAGGGCATTGCTTACTACCGAAACCGAGCTCAGCGACATTGCGGCCGCAGCGATCATCGGGTCAAGCAAAGGTCCGCCGAAAATGTGCAGCACTCCTGCGGCTACAGGTATACCAATAATATTATAGCCAAAAGCCCAGAACAGATTTTCTTTGACGTTGCGGATCGTGGCCTTACTTAAACGCAGGGTAGTACTGATATTACGAATATCTCCGTTGACCAGCACGACCTGCGCCGATTCTATCGCCACATCAGTCCCGCCGCCAACGGCAATGCCCAGATCAGCCTGCGCCAAAGCCGGTGCGTCGTTGATACCGTCGCCAACCATGGCGACGATCTCCCCACCCTGCTGGAAGCTTTTGATCAGCTCGGCCTTATGACCAGGCATCAGCTCAGCAACTACTTCGTCCACGCCTGCCTGCTGCGCAATATAAGCAGCAGCGCGTTTATTATCGCCGGTCAGGATAACGGTACGGATATTCAGCTCGTGCAGCTTCTGCATTGCTTCCTGGGTTTCTTCCTTCAGCGTATCAGCGATAGCAAAAATACCGCATAAATTACGGCCGATCGTCAGATAAACGATCGTTTTACCAACTGACGCTAATTTTTCGCCAAGTTCTATGGCATTCGGAGGAATCATTGCCACAGGCTGTACAAAGGACAAATTTCCCAACCGTACGTTGGTATTTTCACAACGGGCAGCGATACCGCCGCCTACCGTAGTTCTAAAATCTGTACAGGTCGGCAGTTCCATCCCTGCGGCCCGTTCTTTGACAGCTACTGCCAGCGGATGAGCTGAACCTTGTTCAATTGCCGCCGCCAGCCTTGTTATCGCTTCTTCTTTGGCTCCGTTCCAGCCGATAACGTCTGTTACTATCGGTTTGCCCTTCGTAATCGTACCGGTTTTATCAAAAACCGCCATTGTTACATTATGGGCTGTTTCTAAAGCTTCTGCATTTTTGAACAGCACGCCTTTTTCAGCACCCTTACCTACAGCGACCATGATTGCCGCCGGTGTCGCCAGTCCCAAAGCACAGGGACATGCAATAACAAGTACGGCAACAAAGACCTGAATGGCAAACTTACTGCCAGAGCCGGCAAACCACCAGCTCAAGCCGGCGACTAAAGCTATCACCAGCACTACCGGCACAAAAACCGCCGCAATTTTATCAGCCGTTTTGGCAATCGGCGCTTTCGAGCCCTGAGCCGCTTCTACCATCTGCATGATCTGCGACAGCATCGTATCCTTACCGACTTTTTCAGCTTTAAAACGCAGATACCCGTCGGTAACTACTGTAGCCGCAAAAACATTTTCGCCGACACTTTTACCTACAGGCATACTTTCACCGGTCAGCATCGATTCGTCAACACTGGCATGTCCGTCTGTGATCACCCCGTCTACCGGTACCTGATTGCCTGGGTGGACGATAACTATATCACCAGTCAGTATCGCTTCACGCGGAATCTCTACTTCTCCGCCGTCCTTCCAGATAAAGCCTGTCTTCGGCGCCAGGTTAAGCAGGCTGCTGATAGCGTGTCCAGCTTCACCTTTCGCACGCAGTTCTAAAAACTTACCACATAAAACAAAGGTCAAAATAGCACCGGCAGACTCAAAATAAAGACTATGCACAGCATGCGGATTTATTCTTGCCAGAACTTCGTAGGTTGAATAGCTGCTGTAAATAAACGCAGCCCCCGTACCTAAAGCAACCAGTGTATCCATCGACGGAACACCATTTTTCAAGCTGATGATACCATTTTTGAAAAACGGACTGCCGGCATACAATATCGGCAGCGTTAACAACAACTGCACAAAAGCATAGACATCGCTCATCTGATCCTGATCTATCGGTACAGGCAAAAATTTACCCGGAACCATCGGCGCCATCGCCAAATATAACAGCGGCACAAAAAAGAAAGCCGCCACTTTCAAACGTTTCTTTAAATCAAGGGCATCCTGTTCCGCCCTCTGTTCAGCTGTCGATTCTTCGCCCGGCGCATCATGGACGACACCAAAGCTCATTCTGGTCACAGCTGCTTCCAGCTGCTCTATCGTCGCCTGATTTTCATCATAACGCACCAACGCCGATTGAGTCGCCAGATTGACTTCCGCTCTGTCGACACCTGTAACCTTCTTTAAAGAACGTTCCACGCCATTAGAACAGGCAGCACAATGCATTCCTGAAATTTTAATAGTTACTGTTTTCATAAGCTTTATTTTTCAACAGTGAAACCAGCTTCTTTTACTGCCATTTCCAACTGCTCCACTGTAGCCGGGGCTTCATATTCTACAACTGCCATGCACTGCTCCAGGTCTACTGCTGCGTGTTTTACGCCCGGTACATCCTCCAATGCCATTTTTACACTGGCAACACAACCTGCACACGACATACCAAAAATATACATACTCGCTTTTTCCATAATTTATGCCTCCATTTCGGAATTTGATCCAGTGCTGCCAGTAAAATCGACAGCTTAAATTTTAAGGTTAGCAAAAACTGCCCCTCTACATCTTATAACTCAATCTTAACAACCTGTACAGGCTTTGTCAAATAATAACTCTGCCTTACAGAAGCTTGAAATTATACGCAGCAGGCAGCAATTCATTCCTTAAATCTATTATAACATATGAGTCGTTATTCATATATATTTTTCTGCAAAACCTTTGTGAATTATTTTTCTGCCTGCCGCAGTATTACCACATTTACCTGCTTTTTCTAACTGTCCTGCTTTATTTTTCAACTTCTGTCCATTTTACACAAACCAGTTTTGTTTTATACTATATTTTGTAGATTTAACTGAAGAGGGTGTTTTTTATGCGTAATGACAATATTACAAGGCTGACGCTGGCAGGTATGTTTGCAGCTTTGGCTTTCGTTTGTTTTACTTATCTGCGGATCGAGATCCCCATGGGTGGCGGTATGACCGGCAAAATTTATATCGGTCATGCTTTTATCCTCCTGTCTGCTCTGATTCTGGGGGCAAAATACGGAGCGCTTACAGGTGCAATAGGTCTGTCACTTGCAGACATTTTAGCCGGTTATACCACATCAGCACCGCCGACTTTTTTAGCCAAATTTCTATTGGGACTGGCGGTAGCCTTTATTGCTCATAAAGTTTTTAATCTGGCTGCGGCAGATGACAAAAAAGCGACTAAGATCGTAACTATAGCGGCTGTTTTCGTCTGCCTGGTCAATGTTATCACCGAACCGCTGATTCGCTATGGCTTTAAAGTCTTCGTTTTAGGACTTCCGCACCAGATAGCCTATCTATCTGCAATCAACTGTGCTGTTTCCATGGCGGTAAGCGCTGTGCCATCTGTTATTTTAGCAGTTTTCCTGTATAAAGCAGTGCAGCATAGTATCCTGAAAAGCTATAAATTTGTTTAACCTTACATTCACAATACCCCCTAAAAAATGAAGGCCGCTGCTTGTTAAAAGCAGCGGCCTTCATTTTTAATAATCATTGTTTTATTTTAATCTATCATTTACAGCAATAACAGCAGTCCTGCAAGAGAAACTAACGAAATACAGCCTGCGACAACTTTTTTAATGCAGGAAATCTTCTTCTCCCTGCTCTGAGCAGGCTCACATAAAGCTGCTTTTTCTTTAGCTGAAGCATCGATAAACGCTTTAGCATAATATCCATCCAACTCAAGCAGACTGTATTCCCCATTCTCAAATTGAACGGCCAGCTGATACACAGATGCTTTAGGAGGTTTTAACACTGCCCCCATGAGCTCCTGACCATATTCTTCTGTCATCCCCTCAAGTGCACAATCAGACTTTCCTGCAAAAGCATCTTTGATAGCTTCCTCAGTTACAAATTCCCACGTATGAATTGTTTCTTTGCTGATGATAATTCCTTCATCAGGTTCTTTAAAATGCATCTTTGTTACGATCATACAAACTGGATTTAAGAAAACAGCACTGCCAGACAGATGCCCCAGGATCACTTTATTTTTAGCCATAAAATTTTCATCCTTCTTTACGACAGATTTTTTACTATCATTACAGACTTGGCAATTTACACTTTTTCCCCTTCTTCCTGTTATTGATCCGTAATTTTCTCTGCTATTGCTGCTGTTTATTTCTAGCTTTGCGGCAAAGCTCCTGCCTGCCTCCCTTCACTTTTACACGAAATTTACGACAAAAGGCACAGTACTTTATCAGTACTGTGCCTTTATCTGCAAGATAACCAAACTACGCCTGTCTTAATATTTTTTATCTGATTTTTACACCGCTCTGATTATTTCTCAGCTCTGTTAATAGCGCAGAGGATACCCAAAAGCGCAGCTACGTTGATATTACTGTCGATACCAACACCAAAGATATGTCCATTACCGGGAATCTTCAGTTCTATGTAACAAATACCCTTCGCGTCAGAACCGCGGGAAATAGCATGTTCGTGATAATTAACAAATTCATAGCCCTCTACGCCGATTCCTGCCAGCGCCTGGAAGAATGAATCTATCGGGCCGTTGCCGACACCGGCAACTTCTTTCATATCACCACAAACATCGATTTTACCTTCAAAACGAGTATGTGTAGTGCCATCCAACTCCCGTTGTTCCAGGAAGCTGTGGGAAGCCAGTTTGTATTTACCATCAAACTCTACATATTCACGGTTAAACAAGTCAACGATCTGTTCTTCCTTCAATTCATCACCAAAAGCATCGGAAGCAGCCTTCACGATATTGCCAAATTCAGGATGCATTTCCTTCGGCAGCCTGTAACCGACAGCATGCTGCAGCACAAAAGCTGCGCCGCCTTTACCGGATTGGCTGTTGATACGGATAACAGGTTCGTATTCACGGCTCAGATCAGCAGGATTGATCGGAAGATACGGTACTTCCCAATAAGGAGTATCGCTTTCCGCCATATATTCGTAACCCTTACGTATAGCATCCTGATGCGAACCGGAGAACGCGGTAAACGCCAATTCACCCGCATAAGGCTGGCGCTCGGGCACCTTCATCTTGGTACAGGCCTCATAAATTTTTTTGACCGCCAGAATATTGGAAAAATCAAGCTCCGGATCAACGCCCTGAGTATACATATTCAAAGCAACTGTCACAATATCAAGATTGCCAGTGCGCTCGCCGTTGCCAAACAATGTTCCTTCGATGCGGTCTGCTCCGCCCAGCAGGGCAAGTTCAGCCGCAGCAACACCTGTCCCGCGGTCATTATGCGGATGAATGCTGATAATAGCAGCTTCCCTGTTTTTCATCTTAGTACAGAAATATTCGATCTGATCCGCATATGTGTTCGGCGTTGACATTTCCACTGTTGAAGGCAGATTCAGAATGATCGGGTTCTCATTCGTTGCCCCCAGGGTTTCCATTACCGACTCGCATATTTCAATAGCAAAATCGATCTCAGTACCGGTAAAGCTTTCAGGAGAATATTCATACCGAATATTCATACCGCTGCTGGCAATTTCTTCCTCAGTCAGCTGACGGATAAGTTTTGCACCCTCCACTGCGATCTTGATAATGCCTGGCATATCTTCTTTAAATACGACCTTCCTCTGTAAGGTAGAGGTAGAGTTATAAAAATGTACGATAACGTTTTTAGCGCCTTTAACTGCTTCAAAAGTTTTTTTGATCAGTTCCGGACGCGCCTGTACCAGTACCTGAATCGTTACATCATCGGGAATATGATGCCCTTCGATCAAAGTGCGCAGGATCTCATATTCGGTTTCAGATGCAGACGGAAAACCAACTTCTATTTCTTTAAAGCCAATATCTACCAGAGTCTTGAACATCAGCAGCTTTTCTTCCAGCTGCATCGGCGTAACCAAAGCCTGATTCCCGTCGCGCAGGTCAACACTGCACCAAATCGGCGCCTTGGTAATAGTTTTATTCGGCCATTGGCGATTCGGCCACTGGAGCGGCTGAAAAGGAATATACTGTTTACTTGCTTGTTTCATAAATATTTGCCTCCAATCTGTTTATGCCGGCGCAGCGGCCCAACTTCGGAAGCGGAAATAAAAAATCCCCGCTCCCTACGATAAATGCATAGGGGCGAGGAACTGTTATCCACGCGGTACCACCCTAATTCAGCTGCCAAGCAGCCCTCTCAGCCTCAAACAAGGCCCAGGCTCTTAACGTTGCCACACGTTCTGCTCTACATATCAAGCAGACAACTCCGGGATGAGTTATACATAAAACTTTTGCCATCGACTTGCACCAACCGTCGACTCTCTGAGGCCTGCCAGTTTTATCTTGTTCCCTTCACAGTCTTTGAGGTGAAAATTTTTGAATTGTTAAAAGTTATTATACCTACTTGCCTGATACTTGTCAAGAGAAAATATACGACTCTAAAACGTCATCTTCATTAAAATGATTACATAAACTAAATAAAAAGCATACTTTTACTGCATATTATAACAACAGTATTTATTTTTTTAATCCTGTTTAGTTAATTCAAAGGAGTCTTTTCATATTGACAAAAAGAAAACCCGCACAAATTGTGCGGGTTTTGAACTTCTGTTCCCAATGATTAACGTTTCGAGAACTGGCTTGCTTTACGCGCTTTTTTTAAGACCGTATTTACGACGTTCTTTTTCGCGCGGATCGCGAGTCAGGAAGCCAGCTTTTTTCAGCCGGACGATATTCAGCGTCAACGTCGAGCAAAGCACGAGCGATACCATGACGGATCGCACCTGCCTGACCGGAAATACCGCCGCCAATAACATTTACGAGTACGTCGTATTTGCCTTTGGTTTCAGTAATTTCAAGCGGTTGGTTAACGATGAGTTCCAATGTTTTCAGACCAAAATAATTGGTCAGCTCACGGCCGTTAATAACGATTTTACCTTCACCCGGAACCAGGCGAACGCGAGCAACTGAAGATTTGCGACGACCAGTCGCACTATAAGTAACTACTGCCATTTACGTTTCCTCCTCCGGATTATCTTACGTTGATTTCTAAAGTTTCAGGTTTTTGAGCTGCATGCGGGTGTTCAGGACCAGCATATACATGCAGTTTAGTGTAGATCTGGCTGCCAAGGCGATTTTTAGAATCATACCTTTAACTGCGAGTTCTACCATTTTTACCGGGTTCTTAGCGAGCATATCGCCAGCTTTTGTGTAGCTGTCGCCGCCAAGGTAACCGGAATGACGGAAGTAAACTTTTTGAACCAGTTTTTTACCGGTCAAAACTACTTTGTCAGCATTGATTACGATTACATGATCTCCGGTATCCATATGCGGAGTAAAAGTCGGTTTGTGTTTGCCACGAAGGATTTTTGCAACTTCGGCTGCCATGCGGCCAAGAGTTTTATCAGCTGCGTCAACAACGAACCATTTACGTTCGATATTGGACGGATTAGCCATAAAAGATTTCATCCTTATGTCCCTCCCTAAAGTATTTCCTGTTCGATGTAATTTTATCGTTTCTCTCCGGGGCTAGTGGAGATAGGCGTAAAATCACGTATGTATATTGTAACCATCTTGACATTTTTTGTCAAGTAAAATCAGGATTATTTTCTGATTTTTTCAATATCTGCCAGAAAATGCGGTATATAACCAACATAATCTAAATAAAGTCCCTGAGGAGGCGCCGGGGCAACCTTAAAATGACGCTTGCCTGCTGCAAATTCACTTTTAAATGCAGCAATACTTTTAGTGCCTTTGCCGACTTCTACCAGATGCCAGACGATATTACGCACCATATGATATAAAAATCCATTACCTTCAATGCAGAATTCCAGTTCTCCCTGCTCTTTTGGCAGCCATTCAGCGCGGTAAATCGTTTTAACAGGCGAACTTTGCACACTGCCGGCCGAACGGAAAAACGAAAAATCATGTGTTCCCAAAAGCAGCTGTGCTGCCTCCTGCATCGCTTCAAGCCGCAGATATTCCCGCATTTGCCAGACATAGTTACGCAGGAAAGGGTCCGCATGTTTATTCTGCACTATGCGATAACAATAACGTTTCCAACAAGCGCTGTATCTGGCATGAAAACCTTCGTCAGCTTCCTCAGCCTGCCAAAGCACGATATCCTTCGGCAGGATTCCTGCACAGGCCTTTAAAAGATTCTCCAATGGAATACTACCGCTGGTTGTCAGCGACACTACCTGCCCCCGTGCATGCACACCCGTATCAGTACGTCCAGAACCGGCTGTAACGATTTTTTCGCCGCAGAGCAAGGATAGTTTCTCTTCAAGCACCTGCTGCACTGTAAGAGCATTAGTCTGCTTCTGAAAACCATGGTAATTAGTGCCGTCATAAGCCACTGTTAATTTCAGAGTACGCATAACGCGTTCCCCCAGCGAATAAACGCCATCAGACCAATCAAAACAAACACTGTCGCTAATGCCGCATAGTCACGTCCATAATAAACGAGCTCGTGCATACGGCTGCGTCCTTCTCCACCGCGATAACAACGTGCTTCCATTGCTACCGCCAGATCATCGGCACGTCTGAACGCACTGATAAAAAGAGGTATCAAAAGCGGCAGCATATTTTTGGCTCTCTGCATCAGATTGCCGCTGGAAAAATCAGCCCCGCGTGCGGTCTGTGCCTTCATAATCCTGTCTGTTTCCTCAAGCAGCGTAGGTATAAACCGTAAGGCGATCGTCATCATCATTGCCAGCTCATGCGCTGGTACGCCAAAACGTTTAAATGGGCGCAGCAGAGCCTCTATCCCGTCAGTCAAAACTATTGGTGAAGTCGTAAATGTCAGTATCGAAGAAATCAGCAGCAGCAGAATCAGACGCATCGACATTTTCAGGCCCATTTCCAGACCTTCCTGCGTTACTTTAAAAAATTTCCAGGAAAAAATTACATTTTCACCCTGCCCTGTAAACATATGGATTACCATTGTCAGAACAATGATGATCCACAGCGGCTTTATTGATTTTAGAACCAGCATCAGCGGCAGACGTGATAAAAGAATAATCAAAAATACGAAACCCCAAAGTATTCCATAAGATACGGCTCCTGAGGCCAGAAAAATAGCGACAATGAAAAATAATGTTATCAGTATCTTCGTCCGCGGGTCCAACTTATGAATCAGAGAATTTCCCGGGTAATATTGTCCAAGCGCAATGTCAGTCAGCATTTATTTCAACCCCTTTGCTGTTTTGATCTGCGCTTCCAGTGCTTCCGCAGTCATGGTATCCGCCTGGATTTCCATCCCGCGTGCACGCAGTTCATCACTGAGTTTAAAAAGCTGCGGTACGTCCATGCTTACCGCCAAAAGTTCATTTTTATGATTTTGATAAATTTCAGCAGGACTTCCGTCTAAAATGACGCGTCCACCGGAAATAACCAGCAGCCGGTTACTGTAACGGGCTGCTTCTTCCATACTGTGCGTAACTAAAATCACAGCCATCCGGCGTTTTTTATACAAAGCCATGATTTCTGCAAAAACAGCATCACGTGAACGCGGATCAAGTCCGGCAGAAGGTTCGTCTAAAATCAGATAATCAGGATCCATTGCTATTACCCCGGCAATCGCCACGCGGCGCATTTGTCCTCCGGAAAGCTGAAACGGAGACCGGCTGGCAAAGGTTTCAAAATCCAAACCCACAAATCTCATCGCGTCTTGGACCTGCTGCTTAACCTCATTCTCCTGCATCCCCTTATTCCGCGGTCCAAATGCAATATCCTCAAAAACAGTTTCAGCAAAAATCTGATGTTCAGGATATTGGAAAACCATACCAACCTGGTGTCTTGCTTTTTTTACGGCTTCACCTTTGCCGCTGATATCCAGTCCATCAATCGTTACTTTACCTGCCGACGGTTTTAAAAGACCATTCAGATGCTGCACTAAAGTCGATTTTCCGCTGCCGGTATGCCCGATCACAGCAACAAACTCCCCTTTGTCCACAGTCAGCGAAACACCTTGCAGCGCTTTGCGTTCGTAGGGTGTTTTGTCCATATATGTAAATTCTACGTTTTCTAATGTTATCGGCATATGCTTTCAGCCAACTCCTCATTTGTAATAATTCCCTGCTGTAAATTCAGACCGCTTTGCCGCAAATCATCGGCAATTTTAGCAGCTAAAGGCGCTTCTAAGCCTAAAGCATATAACTCTCGTACATGACTGAACACCTCTTTCGGCGTCCCCTGCATTTTGAGCTTGCCCTCTCCCATAACAATGATTCGGTCAGCCTGCAGCGCCTCTTCCATATAATGAGTTATATAAACCACGGTAATGCCTTTTTCCCGGTTCAATTTTTTGACAGTAGTTACTATTTCTTTGCGTCCCTGTGGATCGAGCATAGCCGTCGGTTCATCTAAAACAATACACTTGGGTTCCAATGCTAAAACACCTGCGATCGCCACGCGCTGTTTTTGACCGCCGGAAAGCAGATGCGGAGCATGCTTGGCATAATCACTCATACCTACTGCCGCCAGCGCAGCATCCACTCTTGTTCTTATTTCTGCCGTCGGCACCCCTATATTTTCCGGTCCAAAGGCAACGTCTTCCTCGACAATTGCCGCCACGATCTGATTATCAGGATTTTGAAACACCATCCCCACATGCTGGCGAATATCCCAAAGATTTTCTTCTACCGTAGTATCCATACCCTCGATCAGGCACACACCTTCACTTGGCCTCTGCAAAGCGTTAAAATGACGCGCTAAAGTACTTTTACCACTGCCATTGGCACCAATAACAGCAACAAATTCACCTTGTCTTATTTCTAAATTGATCCCATCCAAAGCCTTTATTTCTTTATTTTCACTGTCTGTATAAACATGTGTTAAATTTTTTTACTTCAATTATAGTTTGCATGGCAAACCTCCGCTTAATTCAGTACCTTTATATTATATTATTCCAGCCCAGGTACGTCAACCGCTTCCAGCACACTTGGTTAACTTTACAAAAATAAGACCCGGAACAGTCCGGATCTTATTTTCAAACTTTCTTATTCTCGAATTTGCAGCTGCAACATTTGAAACAAGGCTATTTTTACTTTACCGCAGCTTCCATAAATTAATACTGATATCCATATGTATAAAAAGAATTTCTCAGAAGTATCTTTCAATTCTATAGCAAAGCAAATTTTTCGCTTTCAAAAATTGCTTTCATACGGCACAGACAAAAAGGATGCCCTGCAGGATCAAACATCACACGCCATTCTTCAGAAAACTGTTCAGCTGCCATTGTTGCTCCGCAGTTAATCGCATGCTGAACCGCTTCTTCCAAATCGTTGACTGCAAAGTCCAAATGCGCCATCTGCTGCTGTACTCCCGGTTCTTCCGGCCACACAGGCGGACAGTACTCTGGATTTCGCTGAAAAAGTATTCCCGGATAAGCTCCCTGGGACATTCCAGGTACTCCTATACAGGCCCAGTTCTCATCATAAAAAGGGATTTCCCAATTTAGCAGCTCTGCATAGAATTTAGCCAACGCATAAGGGTTTATGCAATCCAGTGTGAAAGAATACATTTTGATTTTCAATTCTTTCTCCATTTTTAATCCTTCCAATAAAAGATGATTTTCTTATTATTTATCAGCTTTCATCCAGCTGCGCATCAGCTGTACTTCACGCCAGCCTAAATATGCGGCCAGGACAGCAGCCGCAAAATCCGCTGTCATACCTGCATACATAACGCCGTTAATACCATAAAACAAAGGTAGTATGACAATCAGAGGCAGTAAAAAAATAATCTGCCTGGTCAGGGAAAGAATGATACCTTTAGTTGCTTTACCAATGGACGTAAAAAAATTGGAAGAAATCGGCTGGATACAATCTAAAAAGGTGAAGAACAAATAAATTCTGAAATATTCCTCCGCAAATTGATAATAAGCTTCTGATCCTTCACCGAAGAAACCAATGATCTGCCGCGGGAAAAGCTGAAAACAGGCAAAAGCAATAATGGATACTACCGTTCCTATCAGAAGCGTTAAGCGGTAAGCTTCTATAACACGTCCGTATTTTTTTGCGCCGTAATTAAAACTGACTATTGGCTGCAGCCCCTGTGACAACCCAATAATGATTGAAAAATAAATCATATTTACTTTCGTAATGATCCCTGAACAGGCCAGAGGTATCTCACTGCCGTATATTGAATCTGCGCCATAATGAGTCAAAGTATTGTTTAATGTTATTTGCACTACCATAATCGCAAATTGATTAAAACAGCTGGCAGCGCCAAGTGCCGAGATCAAACGGGAACGTTCCCAGTTTGGCAGCAAATCGTTTTTAGACAACGGCAAAGTCTTGAACTTTCTTAAATATCCAGCGACCATAAGCCCCGACACAACTTGCCCGATAACAGTTGCAGATGCTGATCCGGCAATACCCCAATCCATTACAAAAACAAACAGCGGATTGAGAATCAGATTGATAAAAGCGCCGGTCAGCATACAAATCATTGAATACTTAGGACTGCCGTCAGCGCGCACTAAAGTGCTGCCCCCCGTCCCCAAAATCAAAAACGGGAAACCCAGACAATTGATTCCCGCAAAAATAAGCGCATACTTTAAAACAATATCTGTTGCGCCAAAAGCGATCATCAAAGGTTTTAAAAATACCAGTACAAATACCGCTAGCACCACACCACTTCCAACAAGCAGCGTTATGGCATTACCAATATATTTAGCCGCTTCCTCGCGTTTACCTGCCCCAAGTTTCAAATTGAAATTAGACGCACCGCCAACGCCAAAAAGCAGCCCTAACGCAGTACATACCGTAGTTAACGGCAAAGCGACATTAGTAGCCGCATTACCGTACATCCCAACGCTGCGCCCAATAAAAAACTGATCAACAATATTATATAAGGCTCCTACCAGCATAGCTATAATACTTGGTAAAGCAAAATCATGTAAAAGTCTGCTTATTTTTTCACTTCCAAGTGGATTTTCTTCATTTACCTTCATAAATTATTCCTCACATATTTCTAACTTTTTCTCATATAATTATTATACATCTTTTTTATCCTGTATTGCTAATGCCACTTGTGAATTAACTGTGTCCCTTTGGGAATTTCCCACTAACAATAATAAAAAAACCAGGAACAAAAGTTCCTGGTTTTCATGCTTATTCTTAAACAAGCTCGATAATTGCCATTTCAGCAGCGTCACCGCGACGAGGACCTACTCTGTAAATACGAGTAAAGCCGCCTTGTCTTTCTGCATATTTCGGAGCGATTTCATCAAAAAGCTTTCTGGTAGCTTCTTCATCGACGAGAACTGCAAGAACTTGACGACGGGCATGCAAGTCGCCTTGTTTTGCCAAAGTAATCAATTTGGCTACATGGCTGCTAACTTCCTTAGCTTTAGTCACAGTAGTTTCAATTCTCTCGTGTTTGATGAAGGAGCTCAAAATGCTGCGAAACAAAGCTTTACGGTTGCTGGAATTACGGCCCAGTTTTCTGTATGCCATTCGTTTCCGACCCCCTTCTTATTCTTCGTCACTATTGCGTAAAGCCAGTCCCAAATCGGCTAATTTTTTCTTAACCTCATCGAGGGATTTACGACCTAAGTTACGTACTTTCATCATGTCTTCTTCGGTCTTTTGAACCAGTTCATCAACAGTATTGATGCCTGCACGTCTCAAGCAGTTGTTGGAACGTACGGACAAATCAAGATCGTCGATGGAAACGGAACCAGGACCTGCTTGGACAGGCTCCTCGACCGGAGCGGTCTCAGAACTGCCAACTACGGTGACCATACTGCTGGAAGCAGCGGTACCGGTTTGGAACAACTTCAGGTAATCAATCATGATACTGGATGCCATGCTGATTGCTTCGTCCGGCTCAACGCTTCCGTCTGTCCAAACTTCCAAAGTCAGCTTGTCATAATTGGTAACGTTACCAACACGAGTATCGGTAACACCAAATTTTACTCTCGTAATCGGAGAATAAATGGAATCCACAGGAATCATACCAATCGGTTGATCAGGGCGTTTGTTCTTATCAGCAGGAACATAGCCCAGCCCCTTGTCGATGGCAATCTCCATATTGAGTTTCGCATCTTTGTCCAAGGTAGCAATATGCAGCTCAGGATTCAAAATCTCTACGTCGGCATCAACAAGGATGTCTGCTGCAGTAACTTCTTGCTCACCGCTGCATTCGATACGTAAAGTTTTGGTTCTTCACTGCTCACTTTAAGGCAAAGAGCCTTGATGTTGAGGATAATATCCGCAACATCTTCTCTTACGCCTGGAATTGTAGAGAATTCGTGCAGCACGCCGTCAATTTTAACAGCTGTAACCGCAGCACCGGGTAAAGAAGAAAGCAATACTCTGCGAAGGCTGTTGCCCAGCGTGATACCGTATCCTCTTTCCAACGGTTCCCATACAAATTTGCCATAACGGCCGTCATCGCTGATCTCAGCGGTGACCATTTTAGGTTTTTCTATTTCGATCATGCGGAAAGCCTCCTTCTCGTGCGTATTACCACAATACGCCTAATGTTGGGTGGCAGATGTTCAACTAATTATTTAGAGTACAACTCAACGATGAGATGTTCTTCGATAGGAACATCGATTTCCTCACGGGTCGGGAAACGATCAACTTTACCGCTCAAGCTTTGAGCATCGAGAACGAGCCAAGCAGGAGTAGTTTTGGAAGCCAGGGTTTCAGCCATACCTTTGAAGTATTCTTTACCACGGCTGTTTTCCATAACGCTGATAACGTCGCCGGCTTTTACCAAAGCGGAAGCGATATCAAGACGTTTGCCGTTAACAGCGATATGACCATGAGTTACCAATTGACGAGCTTGGCTGCGGCTATCGGCCAGGCCAAGACGGTAAACTACATTGTCCATTCTTCTTTCCAGAAGAACGAGCAGGTTTTCACCTGTAATACCTTTTTGTTTTTCGGCTTTAACGAAGGTATTATGGAATTGACGTTCTAACATACCGTAAATACGGCGTGCTTTTTGTTTTTCACGTAACTGAATACCGTACTCAGATACTTTTTTTGCGTGCTTGACCATGCTGACCAGGAGCATAGGAGCGAACAGCAAAAGCGCATTTGTCGCTGTAGCATCTGTCACCTTTAAGAAACAGTTTTGCGCCTTCACGACGGCATTGACGGCATACAGCCTCAGTATATCTTGCCATTTAGCGGGTACACCTCCAATAAATTAAACTCTTCTACGTTTCGGCGGACGGCAGCCGTTGTGAGGAATCGGAGTAACGTCTTTAATGGAGTTAACTTCGAGACCTGCAGCCTGAAGAGCACGAATAGCTGCTTCACGACCAGCGCCGGGGCCTTTAACGAATACTTCAACTTGTTTCAAGCCATGTTCCATTGCAGCTTTAGTTGCTTCTTCAGCAGCCATCTGAGCAGCAAACGGAGTGCTTTTACGGGAACCGCGGAAGCCTAAGCCGCCGGCAGATGCCCAGCTGAGTACATTACCGTTCATATCGGCAATAGTAACGATAGTATTATTGAAAGTGGAACGAATATGAGCTACGCCACTTTCGATATTTTTACTTACTTTCTTTTTGTTGCGAACAACTTTTTTACCAGCCACTCGTTTATCCCTCCCTCACTGATTATTTCTTCTTACCTGCAATAGTACGTTTCGGACCTTTGCGAGTACGAGCATTGTTTTTGGTATTTTGACCACGAACGGGCAAGCCCATACGATGTCTACGGCCGCGATAGCTACCAATTTCAATCAGGCGTTTTATATTGAGGGATTCCTCACGGCGGAGGTCACCTTCTACTTTATAATCACCATCGATAGTTTCACGAAGTTTTGCAACTTCTTCCTCTGTCAGATCGCGAACGCGGGTATCAGGGTTGATACCGGTTTTGCTCAGGATCTCACGAGACAGGGTAAGACCGATGCCATAAATGTACGGCAGTGCGTATTCAATACGTTTGTCTCTAGGTAAATCGACACCAGCAATACGTGCCATTAACGCTGCACCTCCTTCTTAGCCTTGTTTTTGTTTATGTTTCGGGTTTTCGCAAATTACCATTACATGGCCTTTGCGTTTAATGACTTTGCATTTTTCACATATTGGTTTAACAGACGGTCTGACTTTCATATTTTAAACCTCCTCTTGCCTGTCTTTGGTTATTTGAACCGATAAGTAATTCTTCCACGACTTAAATCGTACGGAGTAAGCTCGACAGTAACCCTATCGCCAGGCAAAATTTTGATGAAGTTCATACGTATCTTACCGGATATGTGTGCCAGAATCACATGACCGTTTTCCAATTTAACTTGGAACATGGCGTTCGGTAGGGATTCTAAGATTGTGCCTTCAACTTCAATTACGTCTTGTTTGGACACAGCGTTTTACCTCCTTACTTCAGCGCCCCGAGACTAGCTTTAACATCAGCGTAAACTTTGCCGATTTCCTGCAGGCCATCGATTTCATGATATACGCCTTGTTTTTTGTAGTACTCGATCAACGGTTCCGTTTGCGAATGATATGCATGCAAACGATTTTTTACAGTTTCTTCTTTATCGTCGTCACGTTGATACAACGCGCCGCCGCATTTATCGCACATACCTTCCACCTTACTGGGATTGTATTCTACATGATATGTAGCGCCGCAGGCCTTGCAGATACGTCTGCCGGTGACCCTGCCTACAAGCTCAGCGTCAGGAACTACGATATTAACCACACCGGTCAATTTAATGCCCAGATCAGTTAAAATGCCGTCGAGGGCAACAGCCTGCTCTTCGGTTCTTGGAAATCCATCCAAGATAAAGCCATTGGCACATTCAGGTTTGGCTAAGCCTTCCCGAACAATACCGATGGTAACGACGTCGGGCACGAGGCCGCCGGCGTCCATGTATCTTTTTGCCTCTTTACCTAATTCTGTGCCTTGCTTAACAGCTGCACGGAACATATCACCAGTAGAGATATGCGGAATTTTGTATTCAGCAATGAGTTTTTCTGCTTGAGTGCCTTTACCGGCACCCGGAGGTCCCATCAAAAGAATATACATTCTAATCTTCCTCCTATTTCATAAAGCCCTGGTAATGACGCATCAAAACCAAAGACTCTACTTGTTTCATTGTATCCAATGCAACACCGACTACGATCAAAAGGGCCGTACCACCGAAATAGATACCCTCTATACCGGTGATCCAACCAACAACATTCGGCATCAGAGCAATCAATGCGAGAAAGATTGCGCCGGCCAGAGTGATTCTGGACATGATTTTATCCAAGTAATCAGTTGTCGGTTTGCCAGGACGCAGTCCGGGAATAAAACCGCCATATTTTTTGATATTATCCGACATTTCAGCTATATTCACGCTTACTGCGGTATAGAAGTAAGTGAAGAATAAAATCATCAATACATACAAAGTAGTTTGAAGAGGAGTACCCCATGCAAACCAGCCTGCAACAGTTTTTACCCAAGGAATGTCTACAAACTGGCCAATCGTAACCGGAAACATCAGCACGGAGGATGCAAAGATGATCGGAATTACGCCTGCCTGGTTGACCTTTAAAGGAATGTAGCTGGTGTGACCACCGTACATTTTACGGCCAACAACACGTTTTGCATATTGAACCGGGATTTTGCGAATACCTTGAGAGATCGCTACAACAAAGACAATCATCGCCAAAGCTATCACCGCGAACAAAATCACGTTCAGAATGTTAACCGTGCCGGCTTGCAGATATTGGAAAATAACATGCATTCCATCAGGAAGTCTGGAAACGATACCAGCAAAGATGATCAGCGAGATACCGTTACCAATACCTTTAGACGTAATCTGTTCACCGATCCACATCAAAAATACCGTACCAGCAGTTAAACTGATCGCAATCAACAGAATCGACATGATTCCGGGGTTATTGATTGCTGATCTCAGACCATAAGCCATACCTAAAGCCTGGATAAAACCAAGCAGAACTGTACCGCCGCGAGTCAGCTGAGTAACCTTTTTCTGACCTTCCACACCTTCTTTGGACCATTGTTCTAATGTAGGAACAACGACCTTTAATAATTGAAGGATAATGGACGCATTGATATATGGAGTAATACTCATAGCAAAAATTGAGAATTTGCTCAAGGCGCCGCCGGAGAACATATCAAGCAGGCCAAACAAATTACCGCTTTGGAAAAGCTGCTCGATCATGGCTACGTTAACGCCAGGAACAGGGATATGTGTTCCAGCCCGAAAAACGATGAACATGGCGAGAGTAAATACAACTTTTTGCCTGAGTTCCGTAATTCTGAAAATATTAGCGAGGGCTGCGAACACTTAGATCACCTCTACTTTTCCGCCGGCAGCAATAATTTTTTCTTCAGCAGATTTGCTGAAACCCATAGCTTGAACCGTGAGCTTTTTAGTAAGCTCGCCGTTGCCGAGGATACGAACACCATCACGAATGTTTTTGATCATTCCGTGTTCGATCAGCATTACAGGTTCAACTACTGTGCCGTCTTCAAAGCAATTGAGACTACCAACATTGATTTCGACATAATTCATGCCAAATCTATTATAGAATCCACGTTTAGGCAAACGCAGATACAAAGGTTTTTGACCACCTTCAAAACCAGGACGTTTTACGCCGCCGGAGCGGGATTTTTGTCCTTTTTGACCTTTGCCAGATGTTTTACCAAGTCCGGAACCGAGACCACGGCCAACGCGAACGGAGGCTCTTTTAGATCCCGGAGCGGGAGATAATTCATGCAAATTCATCTGTAGCACACCTCCTTGTTTTAAGCTTCAACTTTTTCAACTTTCACAAGATGTTCAACTTTGTGAATCATACCGCGAATAGTCGGGGTGTCGTTTTTAACAACAGTAGAATTGATTTTTCCTAAGCCCAGAGCCTTTACGGTTGCGCGTTGATCCTGCGGGTAACCGATCAAGCTACGGGTCAGCGTGATTTTAACTTGTTCCATCATGCTACCTCCTTAGCCAAGTAATTCTTGTACGGTTTTTCCGCGCAGAGCTGCAACAGCTTCAGCACTTTTCAGGGATTTTAAACCTTCCAAAGTTGCACGAACAACATTGTTAGGGTTATTAGAACCTTGACATTTGGTCAAGATATCACGTACGCCTGCCAATTCAAGTACGGCACGAACAGGGCCGCCGGCAATAACGCCGGTACCTTCTGCAGCCGGTTTCAAGAACACACGGCCTGCGCCGAACACACCAATGATTTCATGAGGAATGGAAGTGCCAACCATAGGAACAGTAATCAGGTTCTTTTTAGCATCTTCAACGCCTTTGCGGATAGCTTCCGGAACTTCGGCAGCTTTACCAAGGCCCATACCAACATGACCGTTTTCGTCACCAACTACAACGAGTGCGGAGAAGGAGAAACGACGTCCGCCTTTAACAACCTTTGCAACGCGGTTGATGAATACGACTTTCTCTTTTAAGTCGCTTTCTTGTTTTTCGAAATTCGCCACTTTTATTCCTCCTTCTATTAGAATTGCAGTCCAGCTTCACGAGCCGCGTCTGCCAGTGCAGCAACACGACCGGTGTACAGATAACCGCCACGATCAAATACAACTTCTTTAATTCCTTTAGCCAAAGCTTTTTCAGCAATAGCCTTGCCAACTGCTTTAGCAGCTTCAGTATTGCCGCCGTAGTTAGCTTTCAAGTCTTTCTCAACAGTGCTGGCAGCAACAATCGTTTCGCCTGTTACATCGTTAATCACTTGTGCATAAATATTGGACAAGGAACGATATACATTCAAACGAGGTTTTTCTGCCGTACCGATAATATATTGACGAGAACGGAGATGACGTTTTTGACGTTTCTCATTTTTATCAACTCTGTTAAGCAAGAGTTTCACTCCCTTCTTTTAGAAATTACTTCTTGCCTTTAGCGCCAGCTTTACCCATCTTACGACGAACGTATTCGCCTTCATAACGAATACCTTTGCCTTTATAGGGTTCAGGCGGACGCAGAGTGCGGATTTCAGCTGCAACTGCGCCGACTTTTTCTTTGTCTGCGCCGCTGACAACGATTTTGTTAGGAGCCGGAACTTCAAAAGTAATACCTGCAGGCGGCTCTTTTACTACCGGATGAGAGAACCCGAGAGTAAAGTTGATGTTATTGCCTTGTTTAGCGGCACGATAGCCGACACCGGCAATTTCTAAAGATTTGCTGAAACCGGTGGTTACACCGACAACCATGTTGTTGATCAGAGTACGGGAAAGACCGTGCATGGAACGATGAGTTTTTTCATCACTCGGACGTTCAACAGTCAGTACGCCGTTTTCCAGAGTCAATTTCATATCTTTATTGATTTGGCGAGATAATTCGCCTTTGGGACCTTTAACGGTAACCAAATTATTTTCAATAGTAACTGTAACGTTAGCGGGTACAGTAATTGGTTGTTTACCAATTCTAGACACTTATGAGCACCTCCTATCTTTCAAGTATTACCAGACGTATGCCAGCACTTCTCCACCGAGACCAGCCTTACGGGCAGCTTTATCGGTCATCAGGCCTTGAGAAGTGGAGATCACTGCGATACCGAGACCACCGAGGACTCTGGGCAGCTGATCTTTTTGAGAGTATACTCTCAAGCCGGGCTTAGAAATACGTTTGATACCGGAAATAACTTTTTCCTTATTAGCACCGTATTTCAGGCTGACGCGGATAACATTTTGTTTGCTATCGGCAATTACTTCAAAATCTTTAATGAAACCTTCAGCTTTCAAAATCTCAGCAATAGCTACTTTGATTTTGGAGCCGGGGATTTCAACTTTATCGTGATGAACCGAGTTTGCGTTACGAATACGGGTAAGCATATCGGCAATCGGGTCAGTCATTACCATACTTAAATACCCTCCTTCCTAATTTGCTGTTTTACCAGCTAGCTTTGGTTACTCCCGGAATAGCGCCTTGGTAGCTGTATTCACGGAAGCAGATACGGCAGAGACCGAATTTACGCATATAGCCATGTGGTCTGCCGCAAACCTTGCAGCGATTATAACGGCGAACTTCAAATTTCGGCTCATTTTTCCATTTTTCAATCAGGGCTTTTTTAGCCAAGGTATTCCCTCCTCACTTATGCGCTGAACGGCATTCCGAGGAGTCTGAGTAATTCTCTGGCTTCCTCGTCAGTCTTAGCGGTAGTAACAATGATGATATCCATTCCACGGACTTTATCGATCTTATCATATTCAATTTCCGGGAAAATCAATTGTTCTTTCATGCCCAATGCGTAGTTGCCACGGCCGTCAAAAGCGGTGGGATTTACGCCGCGAAAATCGCGTACACGCGGAAGAGCAATGTTCATCAACTTATCAAGGAAGTAATACATGCGGTCACCGCGCAGGGTAACTTTGGTACCGATCGGCATCCCTTGACGCAATTTAAAAGCTGCAATGGATTTTTTAGCTTTAGTGATGACTGGTCTTTGACCAGCGATCAAAGTCAGATCTGCAACAGCAGAATCTAATGCCTTGCTGTTAGCTACAGCTTCACCGATACCCATATTGATGACAACTTTTTCGATTTTAGGGATTTCCATAACATTTTTATAGTTGAATTTATCCATCATGCCTTTAACAGCTTCGGACAAATACTTTTCTTGCAATCTTGTTTTTGCCATTCAAAATTTCCTCCTTTCCCGGAATCTTATTTATCAATTACTTCGCCGCATTTTTTGCAGGTTCTTACGAAGCTGCCGGAAACTGCGGTCTTTTTAATACGAGTAGCTTTTTTACAAGCCGGGCATACTAACATTACTTTGGAAGAAGCAATAGCAGCTTCTTTAGTAATGATGCCGCCTTGGGGATTAGCCTGAGACGGTTTTGTATGGCGTTTTACTTTATTTACGCCTTCAACGACTACTTTAGCTTTTTTAGGCAGAGCTTCAATGATCTTTCCTTCTTTGCCTTTATCTTTGCCGGACAAAACCAAAACGGTATCGCCTTTTTTTACATGCATTTTGATTGCTGCAGTCATTTCAGGAACACCTCCTTATGTGCATTATCAGATTTCTTACAGCACTTCCGGTGCCAGAGAAATGATTTTCATGAAATCTTTATCGCGAAGTTCACGAGCAACAGGCCCGAAAATACGGGTGCCGCGCGGGCTCTTATCATCTTTAATTACAACTGCTGCGTTTTCGTCGAAGCGGATATAAGAACCGTCCGGACGACGAACGCCCTTTGCAGAACGAACAACAACTGCTTTTACTACGTCACCTTTTTTTACAACGCCACCGGGTGATGCATCTTTAACAGCGCATACGATAACGTCACCAATGTTAGCATATTTACGGTAAGAACCGCCCAATACGCGAATGCACATAACTTTCTTAGCGCCAGTATTGTCACCAACATTAAGAATGGTTTGTTGTTGTATCATGGTTTTCCCTCCCTTGCCAATTTATCCGATCGGCAATATCTTATTTTGCACGCTCTAAAATTTCAATAACACGCCAGCATTTATCTTTGGAAAGCGGACGAGTTTGCATAATTTGAACTACGTCGCCAATATGCGCTTCGTTATTTTCATCATGAGCTTTGAATTTGATAGTATGTTTTACACCTTTTTTGTAAAGCGGATGTTGAACAAAACGCTCAATAGCAACTACAACAGTTTTCTGCATTTTGTCGCTTACTACTTTACCGATACGGGTAACACGTGCGTTTCTTTCTTCGGTCACGACTGTTTCCTCCTTCTTCATACTTCAAACACACTCAGGCATTTAACTCGCGTTGACGCTGAATGGTCTTGATGCGGGCAATAGACTTTTTGACTTCGCGAATTTTCATCGGATTCTCACATTGTCCGGTTGCCATTTGAAAACGCAGGTTGAAGAGTTCTTCTTTCAAACCAGCCAATTTGCTGTCTAACTCGGAAGCAGACATTTCACGAATTTCTGTTGTTTTCATTAAGCTTCACCACCCTTTTCTTGTGCGGCAGCTTCGGCTTCTTGCTGTGCGCGGGTCACAAATTTACATTTAATAGGCAATTTGTGGCTAGCAAGACGCATAGCTTCTTTAGCGATCTCTTCGCTAACTCCGTTCATTTCGAACATAACACGACCGGGTTTAACTACTGCTACCCAATATTCAGGTGAACCTTTACCACTACCCATACGAGTTTCAGCCGGTTTTGCAGTGATCGGTTTGTCCGGGAAAATTTGAATCCATACTTGACCGCCACGTTTAATATAACGTGTCATTGCGATACGAGCTGCTTCGATTTGACGATTGGTGATCCATGCGGGTTCCAATGCTACCAAGCCATACTCGCCATGAGCGATTTTGTTACCGCGCATTGCACGACCAGTCATACGGCCTCTATGTTGTTTACGATGTTTAACTCTCTTCGGTAATAACATTAGTTTATGCCTCCTTCACCGGAGCAGCTTGCGCTACTTCTTTGCTTTCAGGAAGGACTTCACCTTTGTAAATCCATACCTTTACGCCGATACGGCCATAAGTGGTATGAGCTTCTGCTGTGCCATAATCAATATCAGCACGCAGAGTATGCAGAGGAATGCTGCCTTCACGATAGCTTTCGCTGCGAGCGATTTCAGCACCGCCCAGACGACCGCCAACCTGAACTTTAATACCTTTAGCGCCCATGCGCATGGTACGGCCAACACATTGTTTCATTGCACGGCGGAAAGCGATACGGCGTTCCAATTGAGATGCAATGTTCTCTGCAACCAAAGTTGCGTCCATATCCGGGTTTTTTACCTCAACGATGTTGATATCAATTACGCTGTCGGTCATTTTTTTCAAGTCGTTTTTCAGCAATTCAATGTTGCTGCCCTGACGACCGATTACCATACCAGGTTTAGCAGTATGGATAGAGATGCGGGCTCTATTCGAAGCGCGTTCGATTTCTACTTTAGAGATACCGGACAAGAACAGTTTTTCTTTAATGAATTCACGAATTTTAATATCTTCTAATAAGAATTTCTCATAGTCTTTGTCAGCATACCATTTGGAATCCCAATCTTTGATAATACCTACGCGGAGACCATGCGGATTAACTTTTTGACCCACTATCTTTTCCCTCCTTTTTCCGGGATATTATTTTTCTTTAACAGCAACTGTTACGTGGCTAGAACGTTTTAAGATTTTGAACGCTTGCCCACGGGAACGCGGATGGATTCTTTTCATGGTCGGACCTTGATCTATAAAGCAGGAAGATACGATCAGATTATCCACATTCATATCATAGTTATGTTCAGCGTTTGCAACTGCACTGCGCAGTACTTTTTCGATAACCTCAGAACCAACCTTAGGGGTATGTTTGAGGATCGCGAATGCTTCACCCACAGCTTTGCCGCGGATAAGATCAATCACGATACGCAACTTGCGCGGCGCGATGCGAACATATCTTGCAATAGCTTTTGCTTCCATGTTATTTTGCCCCCTTTCCCCTTATTTTAAAGATGTACTCTTATCGGCATGGCCTTTATAAGTACGCGTAGGAGCAAATTCTCCTAGTTTGTGGCCTACCATATCTTCAGTGATAAATACAGGCACATGTTTACGTCCATCATGAACAGCAATAGTATGGCCCAAGAAACCGGAAGAATAGTGGAGCTGCGAGACCATGTTTTTACGACTTTTTTATCGTTAGAAGCGTTCAACGCTTCAATCTTCTTTTGAAGACTTGCATGGACATACGGTCCTTTTTTGATTGATCTGGACACTAGGTTAGCCTCCTTTCTCTATCCTTATAATTATTTCGTTCTACGTTTTACGATTAATTTGCTAGAAGCTTTTTTCTCTTTGCGGGTACGAGTACCAAATGCACATTTACCCCAAGGAGTAACAGGACGTTTACGGCCAACAGGAGAATGACCTTCACCACCACCATGCGGATGGTCATTCGGGTTCATTACAACACCGCGGTTAGCCGGGCGAATACCGAGCCAACGAGAACGGCCTGCTTTACCGATGCAGATATTTTCAGCGTCGATATTGCCAACTTGTCCAATAGTGGCGCGGCAGTTGATATGCACTTTACGGATCTCACCGGAAGGGAGACGAAGCAGAGCATAATCGCCTTCTTTAGCCATCAACTGAGCAGAAGTACCAGCACCGCGGGCAATTTGACCGCCTTTGCCAATTTTAAGCTCAACATTGTGAACCATAGTACCAAGCGGCATATTTTTCAAAGGCAGGCAGTTGCCGATTTTGATATCAGCATCAGGTCCGCTTTCGATAACATCGCCTACTTTAAGGTCTAAAGGAGCGAGGATATAACGTTTTTCGCCATCAGCATAGTTTACTAAAGCGATACGTGCATTACGGTTAGGATCGTATTCGATGGTAGCAACACGAGCCGGAACACCGTCTTTATTGCGTTTAAAATCGATGATACGATATTGTCTTTTATTACCGCCACCTTGATGACGAACAGTCATTTTGCCGGTGTTATTACGACCTGCATGTTTTTGCAGTTTTTCAACCAGCGGACGGTAAGGCTTATCAGTTGTAATCTCTTCGAAGGTAGACACTGTAATGAAGCGCCTCGAAGGAGAATACGGATTAAAGCTTTTAATAGCCATTTAATTTGCCTCCTTATTACGTCAAATTACATTCCTTCGAAAAGGGGAATCGTATTGCCTTCAGCAAGTTTCACGATTGCTTTCTTATAATCGGAACGTTTGCCAACGTATTTACCCATTCGTTTGGTTTTGCCAAATACGCGTACAGTATTTACGTTTAACACTTTTACTTTGAAAATTTGTTCAACTGCCTGGCGGATTTCCACTTTGTTGGCAGTCAAAGGAACTTGGAAAGTGTATTTGTTGTCTTGAAGCATTACGGAAGTTTTTTCAGTAATGATCGGACGGAGTAAAATATCGCGAGGGTTAGCAGCCATTATGCGAGCACCTCCTCAATTTTAGCTACAGCGTCTTTTGCTAAGAACACTTTATTGTTATGAAGCAGATCAAAGCAGTTCAGGCAACCGTTGGAAAGTGCAGTGACTTTCGGAATGTTGCGTGAAGACAGCTCAACATTTTCATTAGAACCGTCAGTGATGAGTAAAGCCTTTTTATCAGCTGCATCAAAAGCAGACAGCATAGTTACAACATTTTTAGTTTTAGGAGCATCAAAGCTCAAGCCCTCAACAACGATAAGTTCACCGGCAGCAACTTTTGCAGACAATGCACAACGAATTGCCAAACGACGAGCTTTACGGGGCATTTTTTTCGCATAACTGCGAGGTTGGGGACCAAAAGTGGTACCACCACCTACCCAAATCGGAGAACGGGTAGAACCGCTGCGAGCGCGGCCGGTGCCTTTTTGTCTCCACGGTTTACGACCGCCGCCGCGAACCATACCGCGGGTTTTGGTAGCAGAAGTGCCTTGACGTTCAGCAGCCTGTTGCATAACAATTGCTTGATGTACAACAGCTTCATTAAATTCAACGCCAAACACGAGATCATTCAATTCTATTTCTTCACCGGTAGCTTGACCGGAGATGTTATATACTGATAACTTCGGCATTAGAAGCATCCTCCTTTCTTTCGCTTACGCTCTTATTTATTAGGTTTTACTGTTTCTTTGATTACAACAAAAGAACCAGCGGCACCAGGAATGGAGCCTTTGACCAAAATAAGATTACGTTCAACATCAACTTTAGCAACAGTCAAACGTTGAACAGTTACTTGTGCATTACCCATACGGCCAGGCAATTTTTTGCCTTTGATAACTCTACCGCCAGGACCGGAATGCATAGGACCCATGGAACCAGGTTCACGATGGGATTTGGAACCGTGCTTCATAGGACCACGAGCGAAATTGTGGCGCTTAATAGTGCCTGCAAAGCCTTTACCGCGGGAAATACCGGTTGCATCAATCATTTCTCCAGCAGCAAAAATGTCAGCAGTGATTTGTTGGCCGACTGTATATTCAGAAGGAGCAGACAACCGCAATTCTTTGACAAATTTAACCGGAGTTACGCCGGCTTTGTCAAAATGGCCTTTCATTGGTCTGGTCATATGTTTTTCTTTAACTTCACCAAAGCCAAGTTGAACAGCATTATAACCGTCTGTTTCTTCGGTTTTATTTTGAACAACAACACAAGGTCCTGCTTCTACAACAGTAACAGGGATCAATCTGCCGTCAGCTTCAAAAATTTGGGTCATACCAATTTTCTTGCCTAAGATTCCTTTAGCCATTATTGCACCTCCTCCTTACAGTTTAATCTCGATATCTACGCCGGCAGGAAGGTCAAGACGCATTAAAGCATCAACGGTCTTCGCAGTCGGTTCCAGAATGTCTACAAGTCTTTTGTGGGTACGCATCTCGAATTGTTCACGAGAATCCTTGTTTACATGAGGGGAACGCAGAATCGTATAGATATTTTTTTCAGTAGGAAGCGGAATAGGGCCGGAAACCTGAGCTCCGGTACGTTTCGCAGTTTCTACAATTTTTGCAGCACTTTGATCAAGCGCTTTGTGATCATACGCTTTTAAGCGTATTCTGATTTTCTGTGATTTTGACATTAATTTTTTTCCTCCTAATCGCCCAGTTTCTAAGAACGGACATACTCCGTGAAAATCTCCCTGTCTAGCAGGCAAGCAACCTCTCACATCATCGCAGGGCCATGCAAATAAACATAAGTAAATGAGGGGCTTTTATTAGCCCCTCATTCGGGATCTAATTAAAGATTATTCGTTGATAGCAGCAACAACGCCGGCGCCAACAGTACGGCCGCCTTCGCGAATTGCAAAACGCAGACCAGGCTCGATTGCGATCGGAGTGATCAGCTCTACGTCCATGGTTACGTTATCGCCAGGCATTACCATCTCAATACCTTCCGGTAATTCAGTTACGCCGGTTACGTCTGTTGTTCTGAAATAGAACTGCGGACGATAGCCGTTGAAGAACGGTGTATGACGGCCGCCTTCTTCTTTCGTCAGTACATATACTTCTGCTTTGAATTTTGTGTGCGGATGGATGCTGCCGGGTTTTGCAAGTACTTGACCGCGTTCGATATCTTTACGGTCTACACCACGCAGCAGGCAGCCGATGTTGTCTCCTGCTACTGCTTCGTCCAGTAATTTACGGAACATTTCTACGCCCGTTACTACTGTTGCTTTTTTCTCTTCTGTCATTCCTACGATCTCAATATTGTCGCCTACTTTGATGATACCACGTTCTACACGGCCTGTTGCTACTGTGCCACGGCCGGTAATTGTGAATACGTCTTCTACAGGCATCAGGAACGGTTTGTCAGTTGCGCGTTCCGGAATAGGAATGTATGCATCTACTGCGTCCATCAGTTCCATGATTTTTGCTTCGTATGCTGCGTCGCCTTCAAGTGCTTTCAGTGCAGACCCTACTACTACAGGAATGTCGTCGCCGGGGAAGTCGTAGCTGGAGAGCAGTTCACGTACTTCTTCCATTTCTACTAATTCGATCAGTTCCGGATCGTCTACCATATCTGCTTTATTCAGGAACACTACCATTGCAGGTACGCCTACTTGACGAGCAAGAAGGATGTGCTCACGAGTTTGCGGCATCGGGCCGTCTGCTGCGGATACTACGAGGATCGCTCCGTCCATTTGTGCTGCGCCGGTGATCATGTTTTTTACATAGTCGGCATGGCCCGGGCAGTCTACGTGTGCGTAGTGGCGGGTTGCTGTTTCATATTCTACGTGGGAAGTGTTGATGGTGATTCCGCGTTCTCTTTCTTCAGGTGCTTTATCGATCATGGAGTAATCCATGAATTCTGCGCCGCCTTTAGAAGCCAATACTTTGGTGATTGCTGCGGTCAGGGTTGTTTTACCATGGTCTACGTGACCGATGGTGCCGATATTAGCATGCGGTTTTGTTCTTTCATATTTTTGCTTTGCCATTTATTTTTCCTCCCTTAAATTAGGTTTTACTTTATATTAAAGGCTTGAGTGCCTTTGTTTTTGGCAATGATAGCCTCGGCAATGTTTCTCGGTACATCTTCGTAATGGTCAACTTCCATAGAGTAGTTGCCTCGGCCTTGAGTTTTAGAACGCAGGTCGGTAGCATAGCCAAACATTTCGGAAAGCGGAACAAATGCGTTGATAACTTGAGCGCCATTGCGAGCTTCCATACCTTCGATACGACCACGGCGAGAGTTCAAATCGCCGATAACATCGCCCATGTAGTCCTCAGGAACAGTAACTTCTACTTTCATATAAGGTTCAAGGATAACCGGGTCGGCTTTAGTAGCGCCAGAACGGAAGCCCATAGAACCTGCAATTTTGAAGGCCATTTCAGAAGAATCGACTTCATGGTAAGAACCATCATAAACGGTAACTTTGATATCAACCATTGGGTAACCGGCAACTACGCCGTTTTCCATAGCTTCCTTAACACCGTTTTCGATCGGTCCGATGTATTCTTTCGGAATAGCACCGCCAACAACTTTGTTCTCAAACAAGAAGCCTTCACCTGCTTCACGAGGTGAAATTTCCAACCAGCAGTGACCATATTGGCCTTTACCACCGGACTGACGTACAAATTTACCTTCGGACTTAACAGATTTGCGGATAGTTTCACGATAAGCAACCTGCGGATTACCAACAGTACAGCCTACTTTGAATTCACGCAGCAAACGGTCAACAATAATGTCCAAATGCAACTCGCCCATGCCAGAAATGATGGTTTGTGCTGTTTCCGGATCAGTATGAACACGGAAAGTCGGATCTTCTTCTGCCAGTTTTTGAAGGGCAATGCCCATCTTTTCCTGGTCAGCTTTAGTTTTAGGTTCAACCGCAACGGAGATTACCGGATCAGGGAATACCATGGATTCCAGAATGATCGGAGCTTTTTCGTCGCAGAGAGTATCGCCGGTAGTGGTATCTTTCAAACCTACTGCTGCTGCAATATCACCGGAATAAACCATGTCGATTTCTTCACGATGGTTGGCATGCATTTGCAGGATACGGCCAATACGCTCTCTCTTACCTTTGGTAGAGTTGTAAACGTAAGAACCGGAGCCGAGAGTACCGGAGTACACACGGAAGAAAGCAAGTTTACCAACAAACGGGTCAGTCATAATTTTGAAAGCCAGTGCAGAGAACGGCTCGCTGTCGCACGACGGACGTTCGTCTTCTTCGCCGGTTTCAGGATTTACGCCTTTGATATGAGGAATATCAGTAGGAGCAGGCATGAACGCTACAACAGCATCCAGCAAAGGCTGTACGCCTTTGTTTTTGTAAGAAGAACCGCAGCAGACAGGAGTCATTTTGCAAGCAATAGTTTGTTTGCGGATACCAGCCATAACTTCTTCTTCCGTCAGCTCTTCGCCTTCCAGATATTTCATCATCAGCTCGTCATCGCTTTCAGCTACAGCTTCCATTAAAGCTTGACGGTATTCGTTGGCTTTTTCAACCATATCGGCCGGAATATCAACAAATTCTTCTTCTTTACCCAGAGCGTCGCTGTAAACGATAGCTTTCATTTTGATCAGATCGACCATACCCTGGAAGGTATCTTCGAAACCAATCGGTAATTGGATAGGTACAGCATTGGCATTCAAACGATCTTTCATCATTTGTACTACATTGTAGAAGTCAGCGCCGGTAATATCCATTTTATTTACATACGCCATACGCGGTACGCCATATTTGTCAGCCTGACGCCATACTGTTTCAGACTGAGGTTCAACGCCGCCTTTAGCGCAGAATACTGCAACAGAACCATCAAGTACACGCAGAGAACGTTCAACTTCTACAGTGAAGTCAACGTGACCTGGCGTATCAATGATGTTGATGCGGTGTCCATCCCATTGACAGGTGGTAGCAGCAGAAGTAATGGTAATACCACGTTCCTGCTCTTGAACCATCCAGTCCATGGTAGCGCCGCCATCATGGGTCTCACCGATTTTATGAACCCTACCGGTGTAGAACAGAATACGTTCAGTCGTAGTAGTTTTACCAGCATCAATATGAGCCATGATGCCGATGTTTCTTGTTTTTTCAAGCGGAAATTGTCTGCCCACTTTTTTATCCTCCTCGTTATAGGGATCGGGCCATTACCAGCGGTAATGTGCAAACGCTTTGTTTGCTTCAGCCATCTTGTGGGTATCTTCGCGTTTTTTCACAGCAGCGCCGGTAGCGTTTGCTGCGTCCATGATCTCACCAGCAACACGTTCGCACATGGTTCTTTCACCACGCAAACGGGAGTAGTTGACCAGCCAGCGAATACCAAGGGTGGTCTTACGGTCTGCACGGACTTCAACCGGAACCTGGTAGTTAGCACCACCAACGCGGCGAGCACGTACTTCTAAAAGCGGCATAACGTTTTTCATAGCTGCATCGAATACTTCGAGAGGATCCTTACCAGTTTTAGCACGAACCAGATCGAAAGCATCATATACAATGCGTTCAGCAACGCCTTTTTTACCGTCAAGCATAATCTTATTAATAAATCTTGTCAAAAGTTTTGAACCGTATACAGGATCCGGCAAAACGTCTCTTTTTGTTACAGGGCCTTTTCTCGGCATGTGTTTCCCTCCTTATGGATTATCAATTCGTTGTGTAGACTTGATTACTTTTTAGCTGCTTTAGCACGTTTAGCACCGTATTTAGAACGGGCTTGATTGCGGTTAGCAACGCCTGCAGTGTCAAGTGCACCACGAATGATATGGTAACGCACACCAGGAAGATCTTTAACTCTTCCGCCTCTAATCAGGACAACGCTATGTTCCTGCAGATTGTGGCCGATACCAGGGATGTAAGCAGTAACTTCGATACCGTTAGTCAAACGTACACGAGCTACTTTACGAAGAGCAGAGTTAGGCTTTTTCGGGGTTGTAGTATAAACCCTAGTGCAAACTCCACGTTTTTGCGGGCATTCTTTCAATGCCGGGGCAGTGGATTTTACAGTCAAAACTTCTCTTCCTTTGCGAACCAATTGATTAATTGTAGGCATATCGGCACCTCCTTCCGAATAAATAGATTTTAATGATTATAAAAATCCTTCAGCAAAGCTTCCAGATCCCTATCAACCTTTGAGTATCGCGGCTGTCGCTGCACCGACATGGATTCCGCAGGCTTTACCAAGTTCTTGCATTGTCGCTACTTTTTCTACATTCACCCGAGCTTCAGCGCAGGCATCAAGCAGCGGCTGCACAACCCGGACATCTGCGTCATCAGCTATATAAACCGTCTTTGCAGTGCCTTTTTGAATCGCTTTAGCGGTTTGCTTGTTCCCGACAACTCGCTTCGTTGCTTGCTTTAACAACTCTACTGTCATCACAAACCCTCCTTGTAAAAGCGCATAGCTATCCCGAGATACTTACATATTGTAACACTGCCACTTGGCTGTGTCAATACTTTTTCTTGATTTTTTTACAAGCGCAAACCCGCATTAAACCGTGTTTTTTGTATTACACGGACCCTAGCGTTTCTTTTGCGTAACTTTGTAATATGTTTTACACAAAAAATCTTAATTTTGTAATCTTTTGGGACTCGTATTTCCATTTTCAGAGGATATTTTATATGTATTATTTCAGCATTTTTGACAAATTCAGTCATAATTTATCACAAGCTCTTAAATATAAAAGAAAAGCCTCAAATTTTGCTAAATTTGAGGTCAATTTGATTGGATTTTATTCTCCGTATTTAAAAAATTATATTTTTTTCTACTTCCATTGCCAGTAAATCCATTTTTATTTGCGATCCTTCCAGCAAAAAAAGGTATTCCATTCCTTTCGCCTGCCAAAAATAAATCATTAAGCAATCATTTGAATCCTCTGATCTCTGCATACGAATCCAATTTATTTTCTGTTTTTGTAGTCCCCACAATTTGCTGCCATAATCAGAAACAATTAAAGTTTCAGCAACCGCTATTTTCTTTTCTGCAGCCGTTATGTTTCCTGCCTCGTTAGTAATCCCTCCTGCAATTGTTTTATCCGCTCTTTTTCTAACTGCAAAATATATTCTGCTGCCAGCGTCATCAGTCAAACAAACTTGAAAAGGTTTTTCTGTATCTGATTCACCTCTAAATTTTTCTGGCAGCAAAAATTGCATATGTTCATCTGCATATATCTTATTTTCAGCCTTTTCTTGAGCATCAACAGAGCAAGTCAAAAACGTACTAACCAATAATATAAAAAAATATGCTGGTAAATCTCTGTTTTTTATCATGTTAGGCTATCCTTCCTAAAATGTATGGTAGAAACTTGTAAGAAAATTAAATCCCTGGTACCTTCTGGCATCAGCGCCATTAGAGTTTTTTCCGTCGCGCATAGAAAAGTGCTGTACCTTCAACGACAATTTATTTCTTTCATCCATTTTTAAATCACAGCCTATGCCCAAAGCAACTTTTTTTCTATTATCTACATATGAATCCGTCAGCGAGCTATATCTAATACCGTCGGCTATCATGATATCCGCAGCCAGACGCAGGTCTGTTTTTTTAGATAAATGTTTTTTCCATTCCGCACCAAAATAATGTACTGGAGATTCTTCAACTTTTTTATTCAAAATAATTTCATTATTCTCATGATAGTACCAATAGTACAACATTAAGTCCTGATCCTTGGCTAAATTACGGTTATAGGTCAACCGCGTTTCCCAAACTGCGCCTGTATCAAAAACACTGCCATCAGCAATCTTACTTTCTGCAGAACTGGTATGAAGAAGCTCACCTACCAGCTGCCATTTTTCTTCAGCGTGCTGCCAGCGTAAATACTTTTGCCATTCATTACCAGGATTGAATTTGTCATCATCGATATCACTGGTAGGATCATAAGAACCTCTGACTGAGTAGTTTGTTCCCAACGTCAGCAGATCTTTGTCCCCCCCTATTCTACGCGTAACCGCTATTCCGGGAGTAAAGTTCCAACCTTCACCAAACTCAGCAAATCTCACCAGATCTTCATCCATTCTGGCGTTGCGTTCGTAGCTTGACAGCTTCGCTTTTCCCGTAGGAATATTAATACCCAAATTATAATCAACTATATATTTATCCTTATTATTTCTCGTTGAAAAATATAATAAAGTATCTGTAAAAGTATTTATCTGGCCTTCATGTCCCGGCGTTGTATTCTTTGAACTTACATAATTGAAGTTAAGCCCCCAATAGCTATTTTTTTATTGGCATATCCAAAATAATAAGGCTGGACAAACTGGCTGCCACTCCAACCGTTTCCGTGCCAATTATAAAAATTGTTGCTTAGAAAGCCAGATACATCCTGATAAGGATTTTCTTTTTCTTTCAATAGCCGCTCGTAATAATCCCTGCTTGCCAACGCATAATCCATAGACCCGCCTGCATTATACACCGCTTCTGCCAATTCATTTTCCTGTTCACCAAGTTCGGCTGCGGCTTCGTCTCTTACGCCCAGCAGCAGATCAGTTTTATTCTGCAGCGCTTCATATTCAAGAAAAACTTTTTCCAGTTCAACATCAATGTTTTCGGCCTGATGTTGCAAATTACCTGCATAGGCATATGCAGTACCTACCTGCTCTCCACCCAAGCTTCCTTCTACCTGTGCATCATCAAGCGCCTCTGCATAATTGACCTGGGCTGCAGCTGCGGCCCAAGCATTTCTACTTTTCTCTTCCAGCTCCCGGACTTTTTGCTCATATGAATTATTGTCCCGCTGCATATGCTGCAGCAGCTCCTGATTAGCATTCAACAGAGCTCTGTTTTTCTCTGCCTGTTCTAACAAGCTCACTACCGTTGACCAGGAAGCAGCCATTTCCGTTTCCATCTGTTGCTTACTTAAAGCGGCTTCGTCCTCTTCCTGCTCAAAGCGCTTCCTGTAATCCACTCCTTTAGCTAACTCAGCTGCACTATCAGCAACATCTTTAACATCCGGTGGGACCGTAATAGCACTTGCATTACCTACTAAAGGAATCAACATGCAGATGCTGCAACACATCGTTATGATTCTATTTTGCATCTTCCCTTTATCCTTTCGTCAGTTCTTATTTGCGACGTTTGGAATACCACATCATTATCAGCGTCCCACAAACAACTACAGCGATCACCGCCAGATAACTTCCCAAGCGATTACCGGAAAAATTTCTAAAAATTTTGCTAAGTCCAGCATCCTGATGTTTTACTTCCTCTGCAAAAGTAAGAGTCTGTCCATTAGCATCTATTAAAGCGACCTGCCCATTAAGACTGGTTCCATTAATAAAAGCCAAACGCATAAAACTTTTCATATTCTCGATATTAGCATAGGTAAAGGCATAAATTACATTATCGCCCTTACGCGCAACCTGAAAAATATTTTTTCTATCTATTGCGTCAGTAGCAATACTTAACCACTCACTGGTTTTTATTGTTCCATCTGCATTAACAGTTACAGGCAAACTGTCACCAATTGTCCGTTTATCCGTTAAAACTCTGTTTTGACCGGTAGTAATAACAGTTCCACTGTCATTACTAATAACTGCTTGTGGTCCCAGCTGTACTTTCCAGACTATGTTACCCGTATTATTTTGACCGATCCAGTAAGCTAGTTGCGCTGCAGCCGTCAGTTCATCATTATCCGGTGTCTGACTTAACCACATGGTCAGCACAATATCACCATTGCTGTCAGTATTGAAATACCCGGGAAAGTCTGCCAGACTCTCCTGTCTCGAATGGCTGCTTACTGCCAAATAGATGCTGGTTTCTTTCTCAATCACCGACCAGGCAACATCGTCATATCTTTTAGAACAGTCGATTATACCAAGATCATGATAAAAGGCAAACCGCACACGCCATCCTTGCTGATTAGCCGGCAAAACCGGCAGCTCAGCTTTTAAAAATACCGCCGTCAGCATTCTCAGCGGTCAGCACTTCTGATCTGATCGGAATATCATTGACATAAACAGTCACGGCCGATTTCTTACGATCCAGAATTTTGGCATGCCTGAAATGCAATTCCACATAAGAACCTTCTTCAATATCATAATTAGAAGGTTTGGGAATAAATATTTCTGCTTCCTGATGAAAAGCACCAGCTGCTAAAATATCGTCATTATAGCCAATATCACTAAGCGTATAAATTCCTTTACTGTCTAAACCTTTTTTACCGGAAAGTTTTTCAGCCTGCACAGGCAAAGAAAAAAACTGTGTTTCACTGCCGCTCAATGTTCTAACAAATTTATTATTACACAAAGCGTTAACGCCCAGCTTGGCACCATTTTCATTATTTCCCCCCACACTTAAATTATAATGACCGTTAAGGGAAGGAAATAATTTCAAAAATGCTGTATCACCGCTGAAGTTTACATCTGCCTCAACCTGTCCGCCCAATCTTATAACATTTGTATCAAGCACTGCATCTGGCTGTTCCAGCCTCGCTTCCCAAACCACCGGCGAACCATAACCCGACATTCGTCCCATAAACGACGACAGCCGCAGCATCGATATAATATTATTATCATTGAGATTAGCAAGAGAAAAAGTAACATTATTCCGGGCGCCAAAATATTCATCTATAAAAAGGATTAGGGAAATTGGCCAAACTATAATTCATAGCATCAACTTTGAATTTTATTGTTGTTTCCGGACGTATAATAAACCAATTAGCATCATTATCAATATCTTTACAGAGGCCCTCAATAGACCTGTGCAAAACACTGATGGTAATTTCATTAATCCCCTCTCTTAAACTGGTCAAGGGCAGCGCAACCTGCCAATTACTCCTAAAAGCACCATCTGGAACAAGTCTGCGGCTTTCCGCAGGGATTCCATTCACTGAAACTGTCATTGTCGAAATATCCGGCAGGATTGTCGGCGAATACGAATACCACAAATCCAAAACCGGTGCCACGGAAAGCTTCATACCGGGTTTAATTTCCAAAAATCCTGTCAGTGCCGCATTGGGGTTGCGCAAAACCTTGTCATCCATAAATAAACTTATACTGTATTCATTCCCCAGCACAACAGGCTTGAGTCCGAGTTCCATTGGTGCAGCATCCGCTGTACATATGAATCCCAAAGACCATATCATCGCCATCAACAAACATACTCTCTTGAGCATACTCCCAACACATCCTTAATATTAATCATTTCTCATAATGTTTTTTTGTATTGCGCTTTAATTTTAAAATTATATATACAAACACAGTTAAAATTACTACTAAAACTGCCGCCTGAACACTGACGATCTTGTTAATTTTTAAATATTGTTCTCCTGCAGCAGTTTGCCATGACTGCTTTACTTCTTCAGCCACAACCGCATTTACAACACCATCTGCTGCTGTAATTACGATTCCTGGTGCCTGCACTTTTACCGGCAGATATTTTAAATCTAAAAATTCGTAACCCTGCTTTTGCAAACCCTCAATAATAGAGCCAACTTTATCTGGTTTTAAATAACCATGGTAAAAAAAACAAGCAACAGCGCCTGGTATAGTTTTAAGCGAAGCACTTTTATTCATCATTTCTTCTACCACAAACTCGCCGCCGTCATAAAACCCCATATTCTCAGGTATAACCAACATTCCATAAAGGTATCTTGATCTCGTCATATACGGTAAGGTCATAGTAACGCTATCCGTATCATCAGAAATCTGCAATTGACCGGAATAAATATTGAAATATCTACTCAGAATCTCATATGTTTTTTGACTTGCGGCATAATGCGGAGCTTCAAAAGCTAATGGAATTAATCCGCAACGCAGTAATTCCGAAATGCCTGCTTCTATACGGGGAACAGTAAAACTTTCTTCATCCTCCATTGGTCTATCATCTTTAGCATTCCAAAATTCATAGCCTTCGCCAGTCGTCGGTGAAAATTCATTTTGATGAGTGTAGCCATGCATAATAATGCTGGCGCCACGCTTTTGAGCCTCCTGCAGCACTTCTACCAATTCTTCCCGCTCGTGTAAATAATGTTTTTTCCCGTCCATAATTCCAACGGGGACTACACCGATAGCAAAGGGAATATTATATTTCTCTATTTTCTCCACCACAGCCTTAACGGCTTTAGGATCAACGATCGAACTTACATCTTCAACCCTTAAAAACGCTTTTGGTCGTTGGTCATCAGTATGCCGCTTAAATACCTGATGCAGTAAATAGCCCATATAATCATCAAACAGCTCATTAAATTCCAACATTCCAGAATAATAAATATTTTCACGCTGCCAAATTACTGGTACTTCATCAATAAACTTTTTTGCGGTTGCTATAACATTTACGTTTTTTCCTGGATCAGTATATTCAACACTCATCCAATCATAAAAACTTCTTCCCTTAAAGTTTATATAAGTCCAATCACTTACCTTACCCAATGATCTAAAATCATGCCAGCCTTTAACTTCTGCAAGCTGTTCAATATTATCTTCAAACCACAGAACCTGCCTTGCCCCTGCAATTTCTTCTACCAATTCCCGCGGCAGCTTTCTTTGCTGAAGCCCGGCATAAACTATAGTATCTGCATCTTGCAACAACCCTGGTTGCCAATCATCCACAGCTACAAGGACATAATCCTCCTCAAAATGTCCCAGATGTTCTGCCAGCGAAGTAACCAGCGGGAAAGTTCCACCGTAGCGCATCTGCAGATCATAGAGCAGGAAATTTCTGCCAGCAGTCTGTGCAAAGCAGGTGCCTGTCCCCAATATCAACATTAACAATACCAATATTATTTTTTTGACTAAAAGCATCCTAGCTGCCATTCACCAAATCTTCTTTCGCCCGCAAGTATAACATTTTATAATCTGTGTCCGTATTTTCAATCGTGGCATACCCCAGTGAAGTCCTTACACGCACCATGCGCTTGGCGCTACTGAGCTTGACCGGTATCAGTCCGACAGCAGTATCTATTTTGCTCACAACAATATTTAAGCCGCCGCTTTCTGTCTGAGGAAGGATCACGCCAATACTGCCGTCATCTAAAATCCCCTTACAATCAGTAAAGCGCAATTTACTGGCAACAATTTCTGCCACAGTTTTTTTGATGAACATAATATCCTGTTTCTTATAAATAGATTGCAGCTGTTGCAAATTGCTAATCTGAAATAAAAGCAGGGAAAAACTTGTACCGTAACGTTTAGCACGTCCTACTTCTTCTTCCAGTTGTTTAAAAAATCCCTGTTGATTATAAAAACCGGTACTCCCATCAAGAGTAACAAGTTTTTCCAGTTCAGACACACTGGCTATTTTAAACATATTTTTCTCTACCACCGCTGATAATTCTCCACCTAAGAAACCTCCAACAGGAAAACATAGCAATGCCAAAAAATCAATATAGACATCCGCCCCCATTTTTTCCAGTAATACGATGTCATATAAACTGTACATACTAAAAAACATTACAAAAACAATCGATAAATAAAGTCCCTTCGTAGTTCCTAACGAATAGGCAGCGATAATATTAAAACTCAGACACGCAAAAATAAGAAACACTAATTCTTTTTCATTGTTCAAAAAACACAACAATGTCATCACTGCTGCAATCAACAGCAGCAGCACAATTCCATTAAATATTGCCATATCGCGTCTCACAAAAGCTTTTTTTTGCATATTTCTAGAACCTTTCCTGACCATATCTTTCTTTAATTAGAGCTCCGCTCTGTTTTATACCAGTGGAACCCCTTTCCCTGAATCTTGTCCTTCAAGCTTTCGTAAAGCGCCTTAAATACTAAAATGATCCACAATTGGCAATATGTAAAATACATCAGACAAATCAAAAATAAATTACTTAAGCTGCCTTCGCCACGCTCTAAGGAAAGTGAAATAAAGGTTTCCGTTACAAAAAAGCGCATAAGCCAACATCCATATCAGTGACAACGGCGCATCTATACTCAGACGAACTATTCCCAGTGCGCCTAAAACAAACAATATATCCGATATAATCACAGCCGCAAAAAATACAAAATATGTAAAAGCAAAATAAACTATATCTGTACCGATTTTTCTGTCTTTAAGCTGAAATATCCGCAGTAAATATTGGCTGATGATCCACAAATTTCCACGTGCCCAACGTGTCCTCTGTTTCATCCAGACACGCAGCGACTCTGGTTCCTGTTCCCAAGTTACGGCATGCGGGTACCAAAAGATGGTATAACCAAAATCATAAATGCGAATTGTCAGCTCCGTATCTTCGGTTAACGCCTGATCATTCCAGCCGTTAATACTTTCGAGGATACTTCTCCGCACAACAAAGTTAGTTCCAGGAATAGTAGTAAGACCAAACCAATAACACCTGCTGGCCTGCAATAACCACTGAAAACTCAAAGTCTCAATATTTATAAAGCGCGTAAGATAGTTTACATTACGATTGCGTGTCCGAAACTTTCCAACAACAGCCCCCAATTTATCATTAGTATATAATTTATAAACTAACTGCAGTAGAGCCCCTCTTTCCGGAGTATTATCGGCATCATAAACAGCAACATATTCACCGCAGCTGACTTTCAGTCCATGGTTCAGCGCATTTGATTTTCCCTTAGCACCCACCGGCGGCTGCAAAGTAACAACTTTCAGCTGTGGAATTTTCTTTTGCTTCTCTTCTAAAATCAGACCCGTTTTGTCACTTGAACAATCGTTTATCACCACTATTTCATAACGATCTTTAGGATAGGCAAATCTTCCCAATGCCTCAACCGTCCTGCCAATAACGGCTTCTTCATTATGCGCCGGCACTAACACACTGACAAAAGGATAGTAATCCATTTTCATATCAACGTCATCATCATGCATTGTTTTCAAAAAATGCTTGTATCCACCAACAGTTAAAAATACATGATAAAAAAGTATCAGCCAGGTTGCACCCATTGAAATAAAAAATAATCTTTCCGCGTCCATATATCCCCCAAAAACAGCTGTTATTTTTTAACCTCTATCATAAGTAAGTTCCGTTCTGGCTCTTTCATACACTTCAATAACATCAATATCGCTTTCTTGAAAAGAAGCTGCGCCTATACTTGGTTTAACTTTTATATTTTTTTTACCATCTTCAAGTTCAACTGCTACCACTGTCAAAAACAAATGCAACTTTTCTACCACAGTAACCGCACCTTCAGCATTGGTTCCGGGCATTAAAATACCTAACATATTATCTATTAAAAGTCCTTTGACATCTGTACCGCGCATTTTCAGGTCAATATTTTTAGCAACTGCTATCAATATTCGGCTTGCACCAACATTACCATAGGCCAGCTGGATTTCATCAAAATTGGCAATTTGCAGCAACAGCAATGTAAAAGCTTCGTTGTAACGTTTAGCACGCCAAAATTCTTCATCTAATTTTTTAAAAAACCCCTGATTATTATAGAATCCCGTATCTCCATCTAATGTAACCAGTTCAGCTATCGCTTCAATATCCTTGGCTAAAGACTCATTCCTGGAAATACATTCCCCTAATTTGGCTGCTAAAACACTTATCAACGGTATCAAAAAAAAAGCCACGCTACATCCAATGGATCAACTGTCGTCATTTCTTTACTGATTATTACTGCATAAATAAGATAACTACCATAGCAAAAAGTAACACCTACCGAGAGCAAAAGCCCCCGCTGCAAGCCAATCATATATGAAAGCACTGCCACCAAAAGAAAAACACCAAAAAGTCCAAAAGCAAAAAATATATTCAGTGCTTCAAACCGTACAAGAATAACGGCAAATACACACAGAACAGTAATAATAAAACTATTAAACCAGATAACATCCGGTCTAAATTCTTTATTCACCAATTCCCTGCACCATCCTCAACATAAGTAATGCTTCCAACTGATCAAAAGCGTAAACCATACCAGAATCCTGATCACCAAACCCGCCGCCAAAATCTGAAACATCTTCTATTTGAAATGCCAAAACCTTACTATAGCACCACAAAGCATACTTACTGTCATTGTTCAGCCAAAATAAACGGGCCGCTAAAGCATACACTGCCGCAGACTCATTTTCGTCTTTAACAGAACCATCAAAATTATACCAGTTAGCTATTTTTTTATTTGTTTTTATTTCTTCCCGCATAAATTTAAGCAAGCTGCCTGTATCCCCATCTGCATTATACAAATTTAAAGCAGTATACAAATTTTCAACCATATTTATGCCAGTTTCATTCCAAACATATTTTTTTTCACTGTAACTAAAAGCAACCGGATAAAACCCATATTCTCTTTTTTCTATTTTCTGCAGCAATTCGCGTGAATTTTGCCACAACTCCTGCCATTTTTGTTTATCATACGCTTTCAGCATATCTATACTGTTCATATCCAAATAAAAAAGCGAAACATAGTCTGCTTTTTGCTGACTTCTGTCATCATAAAAGTCATATAAATACTTGCCATCACTGTCAAATTTATAAATAGACTCAGACACATAAGCCAACTGTTTACTATAGTCGCCCATATTATTTTGAGCAGCCAAATAATATGCTTTAAATATCCTTAAATCATCCACCAGTGCAGAAATTTGTTCGCCAGCATAATTTTCAGCATTAATTTTCCAGTAGTAATAGCCGGCCCGGTCCAAATAATATTTATCAGTTTGTGCTGCAAGCAAATCAAAGTATTGTCTGTCTTTCCTCAGTGCAGCATATTCCATGGCCTGCCCCATAGATTCACTAACTCCATAATCGGCCAGCCCCTGCTGATTGACAGAATAAATGATCACATCGTTTTGATCATGGAGTTTTTTCTTTAAAAAAATAAAACCGCGTTCATCGTCTACAGAATTTACCAAAATCGCTCGCTCCTGCTGTTTTCTTGTATTATTTCCCTGAGGATTACAATTAACAGTATTCACAAAAAAACAGGAAATTAATATCACCAGCACCGTAACTATCATTTTATGGCTTTGAGCTTTTGTCTTCATCATTCACCCATCTTCTAAAGATTATTTTGGTCTTTTATTATACGTTCCATTTGTTTTAGTTAATATTTATATTTTATTATACACTAATTATCATCTATTTAAAATATTTTATTTTGTCTTTATAGCAATATATTTTTTGAATTTCAAATATAAAAATCATCTAAAAAACAATTTTAAAACAGAAAAACCCGGCAGACATTATAGTCTGCCGGGTTTTTCTGTTTTATTTTCTGCTTACTTCTACTTCAAACATCCGTTTCCATGGTAAAGTGAAATTATACTTACTTACTCTGTCACCTAAAACAGGCTGTGCCAGCTCTAAAATATCTTTGGTGATAACGGCTTCAGCCTCTTGCACCTGTTGAGTGTTAAGTCCACTGTTAGGCCAATAATTAGGCCAAATCAATTCCACATAAGTCTTATTACGCACATTGGCCTGATAAGCCCAATCATCCAGGTATCTTACAGTAAGTAAGGATTGACGGTCGGCCGCATCCATACTTTTAGCCAGTAAACCTTGCCCCAAAGCAAAGCCCAATGTGTTTCCAGCAGTGTTCCAGCCACCGTAAGCAGCAAGTTTCTCCGCCAGATTTTCCTTAAACAGTTCTTTGACTAAAGCATTATCTGCACCATTGCCATAAGCAATATCAGCTACTGCGACTGCCTTGCCCTGCTTCAGATATCCTTTAACATCCGCAACAAATTCTTCTGTCTGTTTTGTTATCTCACCCGTATTTTTTGGATTAGAGGCTTCCAACGTCACTCCGTCCAACGGAGTATTAACAGCCAACACCAAATCTGCCCTCGTTAATTTAGCGGTAGGCCAGCCACCAGCAGCATGAATATGCTCTGCTGCGCTGAAAGCAATCGGGTCATCTTCATAGGTCGGTATAGTCGCTCCGCCTTTGCCTTCTGCAAAATCAATATAGACCATAGGAATCTCATAACTGACTCTGCTGGCAGCACGGCTTAATAAAATCAGGCCAAGCTGATCCGCGCCTGAGAAAAAGCGAATTTTTTCTTTTGGCAGTTCTCTGACAAGAATGTCCATTTTGCGTGCTTCTTTATGGGCCTGTGAATATGGTGCCGTATCATCGCGGCCAATCAGTAAATAGTCAAAATTACCGCTTTCTACGCCATGCAGCAAAAGTTCCGTAGTTGCTATATTCAAATTGCGGCGCTGCGCTCTGTCATCTTGAACAGCTTGAGGTATTTCCGCCTGTAACGCTGCCAGTTCTTTACGTTCTTTTCTGCTGATTTCTTTTAAATCCAGTTTATCTTCTAAGGCTCCCATTCTAAACAGCTTTGGTCCCCATTCGGCGTAATAAGCAGGTTCTACAGGAGCACTGCTGGCTTTGGGAGAACGCATGATAGTTGTAAATACATAAACAAAGGGGTCACCACCCTGCGCTTTCAACTTTAATAAACGTTCTGCCCGCTCTGTTAAAACGTCTTTCGGCAGATGATGCGTCCTCGAATCAACCAGTCCGCCATAGATCAGCGCATCTGATGAAACAACGATCGCATTGGCTGTTGCGGATCGCGCCGCCAGCCATTCATACAATTTATCAGGATTACCGCTATGATCACTGCTGGCAATATATTCTAATGGCGGCGTTTCCACATTCCATCCGGCTGCCTGCATAGTTTCCACTGCATAATCCAAACAAACCGGCCTGTTATCTAAAGGCACGAACAGCAGCGTATTCCTCCCCATACTGGCTTCTGTAATTGTAAACGGTAAAAAATATATTACGAAGAAAGCTAAAACAAAACAAATTTTTTTCATACCGATAATCCTTCCCAAGCTTTTTCAATAAAAAATCCCTTCCATGTAAATTCTACACAGAAGGGGTTTTTTCCTGCTAACAACGGGTTAAACTGAACCTACTCAGGAAATCCTTCGTACGCTGATTCTGAGGCGCGGTAAAAATAACATCCGGGCTGGCATCTTCAGCAATCACACCCTGATCAATGAAAATAACGCGGCTGGAAACATCACGGGCAAATGCCATTTCGTGTGTAACGATCACCATCGTCAAACCTTCTTCTGCCAGTTCACGCATAACGGCTAAAACTTCGCCTACCATCTCGGGATCAAGCGCAGAAGTAGGTTCATCCATCAATAATACTTCCGGCTCCAGAGCCAAAGCTCTGGCAATCGCCACACGCTGCTTCTGACCTCCGGAAAGCTGATGCGGCTTCGCATTGATATAGCTCGCCATGCCAACATGTTCCAGATATTTCATAGCAATTGCTTTTGCTTCTTCCGACTTTTTCCCCAGTACTTTGACCTGGCCTACAACACAGTTCTCTAAAACTGTCATATTATTAAACAAATTGAACTGCTGAAAAACCATACCTACTTTGGTCCGATATAAAGGCAGATTTTTAAAACATTCCAAAACATTTTCGCCACGGTAGCCGATCACTCCGTCAGTAGGCTGCTCCAGATAATTAACGCAACGGATCAAGGTAGACTTACCGCTGCCGGAAGGACCGATAACGCAAACTACATCGCCCTTATGCACGTCAAAATCAATACCCTTTAAAATCTCACGTTCTCCAAAATTCTTTTTCAACCCTTGGACGGATAACAACAATTCTTTACTTTGTTCAGCAGTCATTAATAATTACCGTCCTTTCTCTTTTTACCGGCCACATTAACAGGAAAATGACCACATGGATCCTGCATGGGATCAAAAGACACCAGTTGATAATCCTTAGGTCCATCCATTTTCTCCTTCCCACCAGCGCAAAAGTCTTGAAGCGGTAAAAGTCATAATAAAATAAATAACGCAGGTAATGAAGAATATTTCAAAGTACCTGTAATATACGCCTGCTGCCGATTTTGAAGCAAAATACAGCTCTGTGACAGAAATTACATTCAAAACCGATGTATCCTTAATATTGATGATCAGATTATTACCGATCTGAGGCATGATATTACGCAGGGCCTGCGGCAGAATTACACAGCGCATCGTCTGAAAATGATCCATGCCGATAGCCACAGCAGCTTCGCGCTGACCCGGATCGATCGATTCAATACCGCCGCGTACAGTTTCCGCCATATATGCGCCCGTATTGATAGACACAACTAAAAAACCGGCAAACATTGGTGACATATCAATGTTAAACATACTCATAGCACCATAATATACTACCATAGCCTGTACGATCATCGGCGTACCGCGGAAAAGTTCTACATAAGCATTCAAGACCAATTGAGTCACTTTTACAAGAGCCTTTTTGGCAGCACTTGCCTTTGGATCCTCGGGAATAGTCTGGATAATACCTACAACAAGACCGATTACGCAACCGATCAGAGTGCCGACAATAGCCAAAAGTAAGGTCACACAAGCGCCTTTTAACAGAACATCACCATATTGATGCAGTAAAAAAGTCACCCATCCAAAAAATGACTCGGGCATTGTTGTCATAAGTTCCTCCACCTAACATAATTAATTGATAAAACACTGTTATTTATTATAGCACAGATATCCCTTAATTCGCAAAAGAATAATATGGTAAAAAAGGAAAATAAGGGACGGCATAATTGCCGTCCCTTTAGGCATAACCGGTAACTATTATTGAGCTAAAGGTTGTTTTTTAATAGCTTCGTCCATCATTTTATCAAAATCAGCAGCAGTCATTTTTTCCAAAACAGCATCCATTGCCTTAACAAGCTCTGTATTGCCTTTTTTCACAGCGATACCAATTTCAACATCTTCACGAGAAGTTTTGAAGCCTTTTCCTTCTTCAAAGTTCAAGACAGTCAATTCCGGATTAGCAAAAGCGGCAGCTTTTGCAGTAGGGATATCAGTAACGATCAGATTGCATTTTCCGGAAGTCAATGCAACAATCATACCAGGTACCGTATCAATAGCCGGCAATTTTTTTACATCGGGAACTTGATCAATCTGGTCATACCAGATTGTATTAAGCTGAGAAGTTGCTACGGAACCTTTTAAATCAGCGACGCTTTGAGCCTTAGCCTGCTCGGAATCTTTTTTTACCAGAGCAACTACCGTTGCATAGTAATATGGTTTTGTAAAATCTACAGTTTCTTTACGTTTAGAGGTAATAGACATGCCTGCAATAGCGGCGTCAATCTTACCGCTGACAACTGCTGGAGCCAGACCATCCCATTCGATTTTATGGATTTCCAGATCAGCACCCATAGAATCAGCCAGCTTCTTAGCCATCATTACGTCGTAACCATAAGCATACTCATTGCTGCCTGCAATTTTTACAGCACCGCCGTCAGCTTTGGTCTGAGACCAGTTGTAAGGAGCATAAGCGCATTCCATACCAACCTTCAATACTTTTTTGTCAGATTTTTTCTCTCCGCCGCAACCAGCAGTAAAAGCAACTGCAGCCATCAGCATAGTACATACAGCAGCTGTAACTAATTTTTTCAAATTCATTCTTCTAACACGCCTTTCCATCAAATAAATTATGTGTTAATTTTACAGTTCTATGCGCAAGAAGTCAATATAAATCAGCATGTATACAATGCACATAACATTTTATCAGCTTTATAGAACTTATTTCACATAGTTGTTCATATTATTATCTTTCAAAATAACGTCATGAGCACCGCCTTCAACCAGCGAAGTTGAAGAAACCAAGGTCATTTTTGCGTTTTTCTTAAGATCGTCCAAGTTAAGAGCGCCGCAGTTACACATAGTAGAACGCACCTTGCTCAAAGTAAGCGTTACATTATCTTTTAACGTACCGGCATAAGGAACATAAGAATCAACACCTTCTTCAAAAGAAAGCTTAGATGCACCGCCCATATCATAACGCTGCCAGTTACGGGCACGATTCGATCCTTCACCCCAGTATTCTTTCATATAATTACCGTTGATATTTACTTTATTCGTCGGGCTCTCATCAAACCGGGCAAAATAACGGCCAAGCATTAAAAAGTCAGCACCCATTGCCAATGCCAGAGTCATATGATAATCATAAACAATACCGCCGTCAGAACAGATAGGAACATAAATTCCCGTTTCTTTATAATATTCGTCACGAGCTTTAGCAACTTCTATCAAAGCCGTTGCCTGACCGCGACCTATACCCTTTTGTTCGCGGGTAATACAGATAGAACCGCCGCCGATACCAACCTTCACAAAATCAGCACCGGCCTCGGCCAAATAGCGGAAGCCTTCTGCATCTACAACGTTGCCAGCGCCCACTTTTACTGTATCTCCATAATGCTCGCGAACCCAATCCAAAGTCAATTTCTGCCATTCAGAATAACCCTCTGAAGAATCAATGCAAAGCACATCGGCACCGGCATTAACCAAAGCCGGTACACGTTCAGCATAGTCGCGGGTATTAATGCCAGCCCCTACTACGTGACGTTTTTTACTGTCCAAAAGCTCTAAAGGATACTCTTTATGAGTAGCATAATCTTTACGGAAAACCATATACAATAAACGGCCTTCATCATCAATAATAGGCAATGTATTCAGTTTATTATCCCAAATGATATCATTTGCTTCCTGCAGCGAAGTCTCTTTGCCGCCAACAATCATTTCATTGATTGGCGTCATAAAAGTGCTGACCTTCGTATTCAAATCCATACGGCTGACACGATAATCACGACTGGTAACAATGCCTTCCAATTTGCCGTTCACAGTGCCGTCAGAAGTAACCGCTACCGTAGAATGACCTGTTTTTTCTTTCAGAGCAACGATATCTGCCAAAGTGCTGTCTGGTCGGATATTAGAATCACTGCTGACAAAACCGGCACGATGTGTTTTTACACGCGCCACCATAGCAGCTTCATTTTCAATAGTCTGGGAACCATAAATAAAGGATATACCACCCTCTTTGGAAAGCGCTATCGCCATTTTATCATCAGAAACAGACTGCATGATAGCAGAAACGAGAGGAATATTCAATGTAATCGCTGATTCTTCACCTTTTTTAAATTTTACTAAAGGAGTACGTAAATCAACGTTCGTCGGTACACATTCTTTTGAGGAATAACCAGGAACAAGCAGGTATTCACTAAAAGTATGAGCGGGTTCATCATAATAAAATGCCATTGTATTCATCTTCCTTTTCTCTAAATTTTATCTGGAGCTTGTAGGCTTTTTAAGCTGATTTAAGTTATACAAAACGTCCCAGTGCCAAAGCATTGGGACGTCATTATTATTTTTTTAATGCGCGCCAGGCAATATCCTTACGATAATGGGCATCAGCAAAGCTGATTTTTCCCGCAGCTTCATAAGCCTTATCTTTCGCCTCACGGATATTTTTCCCAACGGCTGTGACACCAAGCACACGACCGCCAGCAGTAACTATTTGGCCATCAGCACATTTAGTTCCTGCATGGAAAACAACAACGTCTTCCCTTGCAGCAGTCTCTTCCAAGCCACTGATAGGCAAGCCTTGTTTATAGCTTCCAGGGTAACCACCTGAAGCCATAACAACACATACAGCAGCTTTGTCATACCAGCCGATATCAGCCTGAGCTAAAGTACCTGTAGCGCAGCACAGCATTATTTCTGCCAAATCACCATCAAGAAGCGGCATAATAACCTGTGTTTCAGGATCTCCAAAACGGCAGTTAAATTCAACTACTTTAATGTCGTCGCCGTTAATCATCAAACCTGCATATAAACAACCCTGATACGGTCTTCCCTCTGCCTTCATTGCTGCAATAGTCGGCTTTAAAACCTTTTCCACAGCCTTCAGCCGCAGAATATCAGTCATAACAGGAGCAGGAGCATATGTTCCCATACCACCAGTATTTGGCCCTTCATCATTATCGTTTATCCTTTTATGGTCCTGTGCTGCAATCATGGAAACGATAGTATCACCGTCAGTAAACGCCAGTAAGGATGCCTCTTCGCCTTCCATAAACTCTTCTAAAACCACACGTGCGCCGGCACCGCCAAATTTAAGGTCTCCCATCATATCGTCAACAGCAGCAAATGCTTCTGCTTCAGTTATAGCAACAACTACGCCTTTACCTGCTGCCAAACCATCCGCCTTAACAACAATCGGAGCGCCTTTTTCTTTGATATAAGCCTTGGCTGTTTCTATATCCTCGCATACTTTAAAAAAAGCTGTAGGGATCCCGTATTTTTCCATCAGCTGTTTAGAAAAAGCTTTAGAACCTTCCAGCTCTGCAGCCGCCTTACTGGGCCCAAACAATGCCAGACCTCTTGCCTTAAAAACATCGGCAATACCTTCAACAAGACTTGCTTCCGGACCAACAACTGTTAAATCAATACAGTTAGCCTCAGCATAATCAGCAAGTTTTTCTAATTCCTGCAATGGTAAATCAATACATTCACATTTATCAAGCAAAGCGATACCAGGATTTCCCGGTGCCGCATAAATCGTTTCCACCTGAGGGCTTTGCGCCAACTTCCAGGCCAGAGCATGTTCACGTCCGCCGCCGCCGATTAATAATAAACGCATTATTTCATCAACCTTTTCATCTTATTTACCTTCAACCAACTGCTTGGTCAGGTATTCACAGATCATAGCATCATATTCGGAAGTATGGTTAAAGGCTTCTTTGGCCAATGTTTTGCGTGTTTTGATGTCTGCGTCCCCATACTGCTGCAGCATAGCAATCAGGCTGGTATAACGGGCTGGGTTAGTAACAATAATTACATCACGGAAATTTTTAGCAGAGGCACGCACCATTGCCGGACCGCCAATATCAATATTTTCTATCGCTTCTGCCTCTGTAACGTTTGGTTTAGCAATTGTTTCTTTAAAGGGATACAAATTGACAACCACTAGATCTATCGGTTTTATATCATGTTTTTCCAAAGCTGCCATATGCTCGGGATTACTGCGTACAGCCAAAATACCACCGTGGATCTTAGGATTCAAAGTTTTAACACGACCATCCATAATTTCAGGGAAACCAGTCACATCGCTGACATAAGTTACAGGTATTCCGGCTTCTCTGATAGCAGTCATCGTTCCGCCGGTTGAAATAATCTCTACTCCAATGTCATGTAGAAATTGGGCCAACTTCACAATACCGGTTTTATCAGATACACTCAATAACGCTCTTTTGATTCTCATTATTTATCACCTCATCTCAAGGATGCACGATAACGCGCCTTCCCTGTATTTCCAGCTTGCCTAACGCCCACAAACGTAAAGCCTCCGGCATCGCCTTATGTTCTTCAACTAAAATTCGTGCTGCTAAAGATTCCTCTGTATCGTCATTTAAAACAGGCACAGGTTTCTGTAATATAATCGGACCACTATCTGTTCCTTCATCGACAAAATGTACAGTACAGCCAGCAATCTTCACACCGTATTCCAAAGCCTGCCCCTGGGCATCAAGGCCTGGAAAGCTTGGCAAAAGTGCCGGATGGATATTTATGATTTTCTGTGTCCATTTATTAACAAAATTCCCGCTCAATATCCGCATAAAACCGGCTAAAACAACAAGTTCTGCACCATGAGCGCGCAAAGCTGCATCAATCTTGCCTTCAAACTCTTCCTTAGAAACACATTCTTTACGTGGAATTGCTACAGCAGCTATTCCAGCTTTCTCTGCACGTTCCAAAGCATATGCATCAGCCTTATCACTGATAACAACAGCAATTTCCAAAGGTAAATAGCCGTCGGCTATCCTGTCCAATACGGATTGCAGATTGCTGCCGCGACCGCTGACCAAGACGCCAATTTTACGGCTACTCACTGAAAACGCCGCCTTTCATAATTGCTTTTTTATTACCGGCAACAACATTTCCTAATTCATAGAAAGGTTCACCTACAGAAGTAAGATGACTACGCACGGCATCCGCTTCTTCAGGAGCAACTACTAAAACCATACCTACCCCCATATTGAACGTACGGTACATTTCTGCCCAGGGCACATTGCCCCACTCCTGCAATTTTTTGAAAACCACAGGTATTTCCCAAGCTGCGGCATTGATTTCCGCATCACATTTTTCTGGCAGGATACGTGGAATATTATCGTAGAAACCGCCACCAGTAATATGCACCATACCGTGAAGATCAAATTTTTCGATCAGAGGCAGACAGGATTTAGGATAGAGCCGTGTTGGTGTCAGCAGTTTTTCACCTAAACTGCAGCCAAATTCCGGAATCTCAGTACTCATATCATAATTCATCACTTCGAAACAAATTTTACGAACCAAAGAAAAACCATTGGAATGCACGCCACTGGAAGGCAATCCTAAAAGTACATCACCAGGAGCAACTTTATCCCCGGTAATCATTTTACTTTTTTTTCAACAACACCTACACAAAAACCCGCAATATCATATTCGCCTTGGGAATAAAAACCCGCCATTTCAGCAGTTTCACCGCCAATCAACGCGCAACCCGATTCTTGACAGGCTTTGGCGACACCCTGCACTATATTTGCAACTTTCTCTGCATCAACTTTATCGACAGCAATATAATCAAGGAAAAACAGAGGTTCAGCACCTTGCACTAAAATATCATTAACACACATTGCAACGGCATCTTGACCGATAGTATTATGCTTATCGGCCATAAACGCCAATTTTAACTTAGTGCCAACACCATCAGTCCCGGAAACAAGAATCGGTTCCTGATATTTTCCAGAATTCAGTGCAAACAAACCGCCAAACCCGCCCAAATCTCCGATAACCTCAGGACGATAAGTCGCACGAACACTTTCTTTCATTAATTCAACAGCACGATTACCAGCATCAATATCAACACCCGCATCGGCATAAGTCATTTGTTTTTTGCTTTGCTCGCTCATGGGGACCTCCTAATTATTTGTTCTCAAAAATATATTTCGAACCTTGACGGATAGTTTCTTCCGCATTATCGGGATAACCTGCATTGAAGCAAGCATAACACATACCTTCAGGATCCATACTGCTCAAAGAACGTTTTAATCCTTCCAGCGAAATATAGTGTAGAGAATCAGCGCCGATATACTGGCAGATTTCATCTTCTGTATGCGTAGAAGCAATCAATTCCTTTCGCACAGAAGTATCAATGCCATAATAGCAGGGGTCCGTTACAGGAGGGGAACTGATGCAGACATGCACTTCTTTTGCACCGGCATCCTTAAGTAATTTGACGATCTTACCACTGGTAGTACCGCGAACGATAGAATCATCAACCATAACAACGGACTTGCCTGCAACAACACTCTTTACTGGATTTAATTTTAAGCGAACAGCATTTAAACGCTGCTTTTGCGTTGGCTGAATAAAAGTACGGCCAACATAACGATTTTTCGTTAATCCTTCCATAAAAGGTACACCTGACTCTAAGCTATAACCAACAGCTGCCGCAGTACCGGAGTCAGGTACAGAAATAACAATATCCGGATGGATCTCTTTAGTTTCTTTTGCCAGCTCACGCCCCATATTGATTCGTGCCTGATAAACACATTGTTTATCAATAACGCTGTCCGTACGGGCAAAATAAACATATTCAAAAATACAGTGCGCACATTTAGACGGCATCTCTTTGGACCACATCATACTCTTAGGTTCGGCATAGTCATCTTCAAAAACCAGCATTTCACCCGGTTTGACATCACGAATAAATTCTGCGCCAACCAAATCAAAAGCACATGATTCAGAAGCCACTACCCAACCGCCATCAAGCTTACCCAAACATAATGGCCTGAATCCGTAAGGATCACGCACTGCAATCAATTTATGATCAGTCATGATCAAAATAGCAAAAGCACCTTTGATTTCATTAACTGCTTCAGCAACACGGTCTTCAACTTTCTCTTTCCGCGAGCGGGCAATCAGGCTCAAAACAACCTCTGTGTCAACAGTAGTCTGAAAAACCACACCATCTCTGGTCAAGCGAGACCGCAATTCGGCAGCATTAGTCAAATTACCGTTATGCGATAAAGCCAAGTTACCGCCGTCAAAATAAACGCGCAGCGGTTGAGTATTGTATGCCATACTGGAACCAGTTGTTGAATAGCGTACATGTCCGATAGCTATGTGTCCAGTAAGATCACCGACACCGTCTTTATAAACGTCAGCTACCAGACCCATGCCTTTTTTGACCTGCATATTGCTGCCATCAGTAGTAACAATACCGGTACTTTCCTGCCCACGATGCTGCAATGCATACAATCCCCAATAAGTATTGAGTGCAACATCGTCTTTATGCGAATAAATACCAAAAACACCGCATTCTTCATGTAATTTGTCTAATTCAAAGTCAATACCAGGCACAGTTAATTCTCCTTTTTCAACCATTTCTTACTTACCCTCAGCACGCATTTTTGCGAGCTTCTCACCTTTGGCTTTTACCTCTTCCTGCATCTGCAAACGATTTTCTGCTAATTTAGTAACCAGTTCAGGGTATTTTACAGACAGTATCTGTACTGCAAACAAAGCAGCATTTTTAGCGCCATTAATAGCCATCGTCGCTACAGGAATACCTGCAGGCATTTGCACAAAGCTTAAAAGCGCATCCATACCATTCAAAGGTGTGGCATTGATGGGAATACCGATTACAGGCACTGTAGTGTAAGCAGCAATAACACCGCCTAAATGGGCAGCAGCACCGGCAGCGGCAATAATAGCCTCTACGCCGCGATTGCGTGCGCCAGCAGCAAATTCATGTACCACATCCGGAGTACGGTGTGCCGAAGCAACTATCACCTCTACCTCTACTCCAAATTCTTTCAGAGTTTTTTCTGCCGGCTCAAGAATAGGCCAGTCAGAATTACTTCCCATAATAATAGCAACTTTCATGCTTCTGCCTCCTAAAGTATCTGTGAGAAAAAATAAAACCCAAGTCGAAATCTTTCAACTGCTATATGCGCAACTAAAAATCCTTCTCGGGTCATCTCTACCATCTTATTTATTATTATAATTTTACCAATAGCTTCCCTATGTGTCAATTATAATGTGAACTTTTTAACAAAAAATCATCCTATCGTTCGCTTTTTTCAAAAATTAATGAAATTCTGTTGTTTAATTTGATAAAAACCTCTACTCCTTTATGATAAGGAGTAGAGGTTTTTACTTAAAAGTCTGTAATTTTACTGTTGGTCGCTATTAGTAGTGTTATATTTGATTTTGATATCACGATAACGATTCATACCGGTACCAGCCGGAATAAGTTTACCAATGATAACATTTTCTTTAAGTCCTAAAAGCGGATCAACTTTGCCTTTGATTGCGGCATCTGTCAGCACGCGTGTAGTTTCCTGGAAGGATGCAGCAGACAGGAAAGAATCAGTAGCCAGAGATGCTTTTGGTAATACCAAGCAGCACCGGACGTCCTTCTGCAGGCTGTAAGCCTTTTTCCAGCATTTCCGCATTCTGTGCTTCAAATTCTGCGACATCGATATATTCACCCGGCAGCATATAAGTATCGCCAGCTTCTTCGATGCGGATTTTACGCATCATTTGGCGAACCATAACTTCGATATGCTTATCGTTAATCTCAACACCCTGAGATTTATAAACTCCCAATACCTGTTGAACCAGATAACGCTGAGTAGCACGCACACCACTAATACGTAAAATATCATGCGGATTGAGTGACCCTTCAGTCAGACGATCGCCGACAGCAATTACCATGCCCTCGGTAACAGCGAGTTTAGACCCATAAGGAATAGTATAAATCTGCTCCCCATCTTCACTGGTAACAGTTACTTTACGGATGCCGTTTTCTTCACCAATGTGTACAGTACCAGCATTTTCAGTAAGTAAACCAGGATGTTTCGGTTTACGGGCTTCAAACAGCTCTTCAACACGGGGTAAGCCCTGAGTGATATCGTCACCTGCTACGCCACCGGTGTGGAACGTACGCATAGTGAGCTGAGTACCAGGTTCACCAATGGATTGAGCAGCAATAGTACCAACAGCTTCGCCAACTTCAACTTTTCTACCTGTAGCCAGATTACGGCCATAACATTTACGGCAAACGCCGACTTTGGCTTTGCAATTGAGTACGGAACGGATTTTTACTTTTTCACGCAACGAAGAAATCTGATCCGCCATATCTTCAGTAACATAATCATTGATATGGTAACAGATATTACCATCATTATCCAAAATATCTTCAGCAAGATAACGTCCTACGATACGGTCGCGCAAAGATTCAATAACAGTTTGTTTATTTTTACCTTCGGTAATCGATTCAATCTCAATACCTTCGATTGCATTATTGCGAACTTTAACATCGCGGACAGTACCATTAGCCAAAATAGCGTCGATAATTGCTTCGTCATAAGTCGCACCGGCTTCGATCAGCACTGTACCATCAGCTGCCACAACATCTTCAGCAACTTCTCGGCCATCAAAATGATGCATCATTGCTTCTTTCAATACAGCATTAGATTGTTCATCGCTGATATTAATCTGAATTGTCTCGGTTTCTTCTCCGCTCATATCGTCAGTAGCATATAAAACTACTTCCATGACCTTTGCTGCAGCTAATTTGTTATACAAATCTTCTGTCACAATCGTATCAGCTTCGACAATTAACTCACCTGTAGCAGGATCAGTAATACCAGCTGCCAAATTACGTCCAATAACAATCTCGCGCAGTTTATTCTGACTGGAACCCAAGGTTGCTTTGCAAAGACGTCCGCGCTCTTTTACAAGATTGATACCAACGATATCACAGTCATCTTCACGTACGATCACATCCTGAGCAACGTCAACCAAACGACGGGTCAGATAACCGGAGTCAGCAGTACGCAATGCTGTATCAGCCAAACCTTTACGAGCACCATGAGTTGAAATAAAGTATTCCAAAACAGTCAGGCCTTCACGGAAATTAGCCTTGATCGGTCGGTCAATGATACGACCGGAAGGATCTGCCATCAAACCACGCATACCAGCCAGCTGACGGATCTGCTGCGTATTACCGCGGGCACCAGAATTAGCCATCATATACACAGAGTTAAACGGATCCATTGTGGACGACATAAGCTTATTGGTTACATCATCAGTAGCCTTGCCCCAAAGTTCGATAACCTTGCGATAACGTTCGTCCTCACTCATCAAACCACGACGGAACATACGCTCAGTTTTATCGATTTCTTTTTCCGTAGCGGCCAAAATCTCTGCCTTTTCAGGCGGAATTTTGATATCGGAAACAGCAATGGAAATACCTGCTTTACAAGCATTGTCATAACCCATTTTCTTAACAACGTCAAGGATTTCAGCCGTACGCAAATTGCCATACAATTTATGTGCCTTAGCAACAAGACGTCCCAATTCTTTTTTATCAAGCAGTTTATTCAAATGCCATACTTTAACTTTTTTACCGGCTTCGTTTACTTCATCTTCTAAATGGAAGTACCGCATTTCAACCGGCAGTTCTTCATTAAGTATCGCATTGCCGACAGTAGTCGTTACCAGACTTACCCCTTCGCTGGAAGGTTCTTCATAAATATCCTTATTCGGGATATAAATCTTAATGCGTGCCTGCAGTTCAACTTCACCATGGAAATAAGCCAGCAAAGCTTCATTAAAGCTGCTGAAACGCATCCCTTCGCCTTTAGCGCCTTCTTTGATGATTGTCAGGTAATATGAACCTAAAACCATATCCTGCGAAGGTACAGCAACAGGTTTTCCGTCTTTCGGGGCCAGAATATTATTAACCGAAAGCATCAGCATCCTGGCCTCGGCCTGTGCTTCAGCAGACAGCGGCAGATGGACTGCCATTTGGTCACCGTCAAAGTCGGCATTGTATGCAGTGCATACCAGAGGATGCAGTTTGATTGCACGCCCTTCAGACAAGATCGGCTCAAAAGCCTGGATACCAAGCCTATGCAAAGTCGGTGCACGGTTCAAAAGCACAGGATGTTCTTTGATTACATCTTCCAAAACATCCCAAACAGCAGTAGTAGCACGTTCTACCATGCGTTTTGCACTTTTGATATTAGTAGCCTGACCGCTGTTAACCAAGCGTTTCATGACAAAAGGCTTAAACAATTCCAGTGCCATTTCTTTAGGCAGACCACATTGATGCATTTTCAATTCAGGCCCTACTACAATAACAGAACGACCGGAATAGTCAACACGTTTACCTAACAGGTTCTGACGGAAACGACCTTGTTTACCTTTCAGCATATCAGAAAGAGATTTTAAAGGACGATTACCAGGACCTGTTACTGGACGGCCACGGCGTCCGTTGTCAATCAAAGCATCAACAGCTTCCTGAAGCATACGTTTTTCATTACGTACGATGATATCAGGAGCATTGAGTTCAAGCAATCTTTTTAACCGATTATTACGGTTGATGACACGACGATACAAATCATTAAGGTCAGAAGTCGCAAAACGTCCGCCGTCTAATTGTACCATCGGACGCAGTTCCGGAGGAATTACAGGAACAACATCCAAAATCATCCATTCAGGGCGATTGCCTGATTTAAGGAAAGCTTCACAGACTTCTAAACGGCGTACGGCACGAATTTTTCTTTGTCCGCTTACCTCTTTCAATTCAGCACGCAGTTCCGCAGTTAATGCAGATAAATCGATCTCTTCCAGCAGTGCTTTGATAGCAGTAGCGCCCATACCAACTTTAAAACCGCTGCCATATTTGTCGCGGGCTTCGATATATTCGCCTTCGCTCAATAACTGTTTTTTTACCAAAGGAGTATCACCGGCATCAAGTACGATGTAATTAGCAAAATACAGTACTTTTTCAAGCGACCTGGGCGAAATATCAAGAATCAATCCCATCCGGCTCGGGATACCCTTAAAGTACCAGATATGAGAAACAGGTGCAGCCAGTTCGATATGACCCATACGGTCACGACGAACTTTGGAGCGGGTAACTTCAACGCCGCACTTATCGCAGACGATACCTTTATAACGAATTCTTTTGTATTTACCGCAATGGCATTCCCAGTCTTTGGTAGGTCCAAATATTCTTTCGCAGAACAAACCGTCGCGTTCCGGTTTCAAAGTTCTGTAGTTAATAGTTTCCGGTTTCTTTACTTCGCCATAGGACCAAGTTCTGATTTGTTCCGGTGAAGCCAGACCGATACGCATAGACTCAAAATTATTTACATCCAACAAGAATCGATCGCTCCCTTCTATTCAATATCGTCGGAGTTATTTACATCTCCGTCCAACTCATCTTTAGCTTCCATGTTAAAGTTGCCAATATCTGCAACTAAATCAAATTCCGCATCTTCAACGCTATTTTCATCAACAGTATATTCATCTGTTTCAACAGCAGCAACAGCCGGAATCTCGCCGTCGATGTTCAAATCGAGGTCACGTGCAGTTTCAGTGACATCATCATCACTGTCGCGCATGGAAATCTCTTCTTCGTCTTCATTGAGCACCTTAATATCGAGACCGATACTTTGCAGCTCTTTGATAAGAACTTTAAAGGATTCGGGCACACCAGGTTCAGGAACGTTCTCACCCTTAACAATAGCTTCATAAGTTTTTACACGGCCCACAACATCGTCAGATTTGACTGTGAGAATTTCCTGCAGAGTATAAGCGGCACCATAAGCTTCCAGGGCCCAAACCTCCATCTCACCAAAACGTTGCCCGCCAAACTGAGCTTTACCACCAAGAGGCTGTTGGGTAACCAAAGAGTACGGACCGGTAGAACGGGCATGTATCTTGTCGTCAACCAAGTGATGCAACTTCAGCATATATACGCAGCCAACTGTAACCTTGTTATCAAAAGGTTCACCTGTACGACCGTCATACAACCTTGTTTTACCACTCGGATCTACTCCAGCCAAATCAAGAGTAGCATTCATATCTTCTTCATGAGCACCGTCAAAAACAGGTACGGACATCTTCATTGCTTTGATGCTTTCTTCACCGAACTTATCGATTTCTACAGTTTCAGGCATTCCATATTTTTCAACATCATAACCGGCTTTCTCAAAACGATCAGCCAAACCTTCAGCACCGGCTTCAATCTGCATGCCTAGAGCGCGTGCAGCCCAGCCTAAATGAGTTTCCAAAATCTGTCCGATATTCATACGGGAAGGTACGCCCAAAGGATTCAATACGATTTGAACCGGCTCTCCGCTTGGCAGAAACGGCATATCTTCACGCGGCATGATGCGGGAAACTACACCCTTATTACCATGGCGGCCTGCCATCTTATCGCCTTCAGAAATCTTACGTTTTTGCGCGATATGCACACGAACTTGTTCATTTACACCAGGCGGCAGCTCATCGCCGTTTTCACGGGTAAATACTTTAACGCTGACAATTTTACCAGCTTCGCCATGTGGCACACGCAGCGAGCTATCACGAACTTCGCGGGCTTTTTCACCAAAGATGGCTCTCAACAAACGTTCTTCTGCAGTCAGCTCAGTTTCGCCTTTCGGCGTAACCTTACCAACAAGGATATCGCCAGGACGTACTTCTGCTCCGATACGGATAATCCCGCGTTCATCAAGATCTTTCAATGCTTCTTCGGAAACGTTGGGAATATCACGGGTAATTTCTTCCTGGCCAAGCTTAGTATCACGGGCATCACAATCATATTCTTCGATATGGATAGATGTAAAGATATCCGCTTTGACCAGATCTTCGCTCAGCAAAATAGCATCCTCGTAGTTATAGCCTTCCCACGGCATATAAGCAACAATTACATTGTGTCCAAGCGCCAATTCACCATGATCAGTCGCCGGGCCATCTGCCAGCACCTGCTTCTCAACTACTTTATCGCCTTTATTGACGATAGGACGCTGATTGACACAAGTTCCCTGATTAGAACGCTTAAATTTTAAAAGTTCATAAACATCAACACTGCCATCTTCCGCACGTACACGGATTTCATTGCCAACAACACGCTCAACAATACCCGCACGTTTAGCAAGTACGCATACGCCAGAGTCAACGGCGACCTTATATTCCATACCAGTACCAACAACAGGCGACTGCGTACATAAAAGCGGCACAGCCTGACGCTGCATATTAGCACCCATCAATGCGCGGTTCGCATCGTCGTTTTCCAAGAACGGTATCAGCGCCGTAGCAATAGATACAACCTGTTTCGGAGAAACGTCCATATAGTCAACCTGATTCGGAGGCAAAGACAAAACTTCATTCAGATAACGTGCCGTAACACGTTCACCCAAGAAATAACCGTTTTCATCAAGCGGTTCTTTGGCCTGGGCACAAATATATTCGTCCTCTTCATCAGCCGTCAGATAAACGATTTCGTCAGTAACACGTCCCTCTTCTTTATCAACCTTACGATATGGCGTTTCCATAAAACCATATTTATTGATAATAGCAAATGTAGACAAAGAACCTATAAGTCCAATATTAGGACCTTCAGGCGTTTCGATAGGACACATACGACCATAATGAGAATGATGTACGTCACGTACTTCATAACCGGCGCGTTCGCGGCTCAAACCACCAGGACCAAGTGCAGACAGACGCCTTTTATGTGTTAACTCAGCTAACGGGTTATTCTGATCCATAAACTGAGACAACTGACTGCTGCCAAAGAATTCTTTAATTGCCGCAACAACAGGACGAATATTAATCAAAGCCTGCGGCGTGATTACATCTACGTCTTGGATAGTCATGCGCTCTTTAACAACACGTTCCATACGGGCTAAACCGATCCGGAATTGATTTTGTAATAATTCTCCGACACTACGTACACGACGGTTACCCAAATGGTCAATATCGTCGCCTGTACCTAAACCATCCATCAGGTTGAGCAGATAACCAAAAGATGCCAAAACGTCTTCTACGGTTACAGTACGGTGTTTTTCGGGAATATCAGCAGTACAGATTAATTTCAGTACTTGTTCTTTTACGCGGATGAAAACCTCTTTCAATCCTACGCCGCTGAAAATTTCACTTTGCTCGATGATATCAATAGCTTTATCATCAATTCTAGTACCTGCCGGCAGAATAATTTCTCCGGTAGAAGTATCAACAAGCGGTGCGTCAAGAACCTTATCCAGCAAACGACGGCGCCAGCCCAATTTTTTATTGAGTTTATAACGACCTACACTGGCAAGATCATAGCGCTTATTATCAAAAAATGTAGCTTCAATCAACTGCGTAGAATTTTCCAAAGTAGGCGGTTCGCCTGGACGCAGTTTCTTATAAATCTCAATTAAAGCTTCTTCGCGATTGGTAGTTGCATCACGTTCCAAAGTTGCCAAAACGGAAGGATGCTCACCGAACAATGCCAAAATCTCAGCATTGCTGGATAAACCCAAAGCACGCAGTAAAACCGTAGCAGGTAATTTCCTGGTGCGATCTACACGAGCATAAATAACATCATTAACATCTGTTTCAAATTCAATCCAGGCACCACGGTTTGGAATAACAGTAGTACCATACATTTTTTTACCACTGGGATCCATGGATACATTGTAGTATACGCCTGGAGAACGAACCAACTGGCTGACAATAACACGTTCAGCACCGTTGATAATAAAAGTACCGGTTTCAGTCATCAGTGGAAAATCACCCATGAAAACTTTAGATTCTTTGATCTCGCCGGTGTCTTTGTAAAGCAAGCGAACGTTTACGTTTAATGGTGCCGAGTAAGAAGCATCACGCTCTTTACATTCTTCAACGCTATATTTAGGATCCCCTAACGTAAAGCCCTCAAACGAAAGTTCTAAATTACCTGTAAAATCCTTGATCGGAGAAATGTCATGAAAAATTTCGCAAAGACCTTCTCGCATGAACCACTCATACGATTTTCTTTGGATGTCAATCAAATGAGGCATTGGTAATACTTCATTGATTCTGGCATAACTGTACCGAGTCCTATCGCCTACGGGAACCGGTTTAAACATGTAATCCCTCACCCCTTCATATTTTGTCAGGCAGGCCAAACTCAGCCCGTTTCACGAATGACAAAAAAAGCAAGGTTCCAGATTGTCTCAAGGACCTTGCGTATTGTCTTCGATGAACGAACTTCATCTTTACCGTATGAGCAGTACACGATTCCCAACCACTGAGCCATCGTGACCGTTATCAAAATACCTGCAATTCATTTATTTACTGTAGTTTATTATGATATCACAAAGTTTTTCTATTGTCAATAGCAAGTAATAAAATAAAAAATAAGCTTCCTGCAAAACAGGAAGCTTATTAAAGTTCTAATTGAAATTATTTCAATTCTACGGAAGCGCCAGCTTCTTCAAGTTTAGCTTTCAAAGCGTCAGCGTCAGCTTTGGAGATTTTTTCTTTAACAGCTTTAGGAGCGCCGTCAACGATTTCTTTTGCTTCTTTCAGGCCAAGACCAGTTGCTTCACGAACAACTTTGATAACGTTGATTTTGCCAGCGCCAGCGGAAGTCAAAACTACGTCAAATTCAGTTTTTTCTTCAGCAGCAGCAGCGCCGCCAGCAGCAGGAGCAGCAGCTACAGCTACAGGAGCAGCAGCGGATACGCCGAATTTTTCTTCCAGAGCTTTTACCAATTCGGAAAGTTCGAGTACGGTCATAGATTCAATAGCTTCGATGATTTGTTCTTTGTTCATTATATATACCTCCATAAATTCAAATGTTTTATTTTTTGTTTTAACTTGCTTGGTTAGACACACTGCTTATGCGGACTCTTTTTGCTGACGAACAGCCTCGAGTGCATAAACAACGTTGCGGATAGTACCTTGCAGTACATTGACAAAACCGCTGATTGGAGCATTCATGCTGCCCAGCATTTTTGCAATGAGGACTTCTTTCGGCGGAAGTTCTGCCAAAGCTTTAATTGCAGCTTCATCGATAACTTGACCGTCGAGTACACCAGCTTTGATAGTCAGAGCTTTGTTTTCTTTTGCGAAATCGCAAATAATTTTTGCTACAGCAACGGGATCTTCAGGAGCAACTGCAATTGCAGTGTTTTTCTCCAATACAGGCTCTAAACCTTCGATGCCGGCTTCATTTGCAGCAATACGCAGCATTGTATTTTTTACAACGCCATATTTGACGCCAGCTTCGCGCATTTTGCGGCGAAATGCTGTATCCTGAGCTACGGTCAAACCGCAAAAATCAACCAGAATAGTGCACTTGGAAGCTGTCAGCAATTCTTTGATCTCAGCAACTTTAGCTGCTTTTTCAGGTCTAATAACTGCCATGCATCACACCTCCTTCTTAAAAAATGATTTTATAAAATCAAAAAGACCTCTCGGCCTAAGCCGGAGGTCGCGAAGGTCTATCTTCATCGTCTCCAGCCTCGGCAGGTGTATTTCTACTTATGCGTTACCGCACCTGCTGTCTATGGCCCGATTATCTTCTGATTTATAAAGTTGTTACTACATCAAAAATCTTATTTGTCGCTGTTAGCTTTCAAAACGTCAATTTTTACGCCAGGGCCCATAGTGGTAGATACAGTTATAGATTTAATATACTGACCTTTTGCACCAGACGGTTTTACTTTGATCAGAGTATCGACCAAAGTGATGTAGTTTTCCAACAGTTGTTGTTCGGTAAAAGAAGCCTTACCAATAGGAGCTTGAACATTACCAGCTTTATCAGTACGATATTCGATTTTACCGGCTTTAATTTCGTTGATAGCACGTGTTACATCCATAGTAACTGTACCAACCTTCGGGTTAGGCATCAAGCCTTTAGGACCGAGGATTTTACCCAAACGGCCTACAACACCCATCATATCAGGAGTTGCAACGCAGACTTCGAAATCAGTCCAGCCGCCTTGGATTTTAGCAACCAATTCTTCGCCGCCTACATAGTCAGCACCAGCTGCTTCTGCTTCCTGAACTTTAGCGCCTTTAGCAAATACTAAAACAGATTTAGATTTGCCAGTGCCATGAGGAAGAACTAGAGCACCACGAACTTGTTGGTCAGCGTATTTAGGATTTACGCCTAATTTGAAAGCAACTTCTACAGTGCTGTCAAATTTAGTAACAGAAGTTTTTTTAACTAATTCTACTGCTTCTTTAGGAGCATAGAATTTGTCGGCTTCGATAAGTTTCAAAGCGTCTTGATATTTTTTACCAAATTTTGCCATTAAACTTTCCTCCTTGTGGTACAAACGGATAATTCCTCCCACATAAATAGTCGACTATAAATCAGTCAACGATGGTTATACCCATGCTGCGCGCAGTACCTTCTACCATTCTCATAGCAGCTTCGATATCAGCAGCATTCAGGTCAGCCATTTTAGCTTCAGCGATTTCGCGAACTTTATCGCGGCTCAATTGAGCAACTTTCTTTTTGTTTGGTTCGCCGGAACCTTTTTCCAGACCAGCAGCTTTTTTCAGCAAAACCGGTGCCGGAGGAGTTTTTGTAATGAAAGTAAAGGAACGATCTTCAAATACGGTAATTTCTACCGGAATGATCAAACCTGCTTGTTGAGCAGTACGTTCATTGAACTCCTTAACAAAAGCCATGATGTTTACACCAGCTTGGCCAAGTGCAGGGCCTACAGGAGGAGCCGGAGTAGCTTTACCAGCCGGTACCTGTAATTTTACCATTTTTACGACTTTTTTCGGCATTTATTACACCTCCTTATTATTCAGCTTCTTCAACCTGAGTAAAATCAATCTCAACAGGTGTTTCGCGTCCGAACATGCTAACCAGAACTTTCAGTTTACCACGTTCTTCATTGATTTCAGAAACGCTGCCGACACAGCCGGCAAACGGACCAGTTTTCAAACGAACCATCTGTTGTAATTGTAAATCAATTTTGGGGCGGCTTTCTTCTACGCCCATGGAGCGCATGATCTGTTTGACTTCTTCATCAGTCAAAGGAATCGGTTTAGTACCGGAACCGACAAAGCCGGTCACACCCGGTGTATTACGCACAGCATACCAAGAGCGATCATTTACAATCATCTCTACAAGCACATAACCAGGAAAAACCTTTCTCTGGACGCTGCGTTTTTTACCGTCTTTTACTTCAACCTCATTTTCCATAGGTATCACAATACGGAAAATTTCATTTTCCATACCCAAGGAATGAACTTTACGTTCCAGATTTGCGCTTACCTTATTCTCATAACCGGAATAAGTGTGGATTACATACCAACGTTTTTCTGATTCCATATTAATGATAGGGAAGCTTCCCTTTCCTCCTTACGCAGCCTTATTGCAAAATCAAGCGAAAAACAACATTGAAGAAGGAATCAATGACCCAAATCAATGCTGCACAAATAACAACCGCAATCAAAACCACTGCAGTATTAGCAATAAGCTCTTGTTTGGTAGGCCAGGTTACTTTTTTCAGTTCTACTTTAGTTTCACGCATAAAGCGTGTAATACCGCCTGCGTTCTTCACACCCGTAGTTTCCGGAACGGCCATTTTTTCACATCCTTGCTTGAATACCTGATACTAAATCACACGTTAACAAAAATTATTTAGTTTCTTTATGTAAAGTGTGTTTTTTGCAGAACTTGCAATATTTATTCAGTTCGATACGATCAGGATCGTTCTTTTTGTTTTTGTTGGTTTGATAGTTGCGTTGTTTGCACTCAGTGCAAGCCATGGTAACTAAACTGCGCATATTTAACACCTCTCTTACTCATAGATTACCAATCACAAAATTTCACTAATATAGAGTACCACAGTTAACACTCTATGTCAACAAACTTTCAAAAATATGCTAAGACCGGTCTATGTCGGACCGGTCTTAGCAGAAAACCAAGTTATCGCTCTCTTACTTATTCGTTGATAGCAGCAACAACGCCGGCGCCAACAGTACGGCCGCCTTCGCGAATTGCAAAACGCAGACCAGGCTCGATTGCGATCGGAGTGATCAGCTCTACGTCCATGGTTACGTTATCGCCAGGCATTACCATCTCAATACCTTCCGGTAATTCAGTTACGCCGGTTACGTCTGTTGTTCTGAAATAGAACTGCGGACGATAGCCGTTGAAGAACGGTGTATGACGGCCGCCTTCTTCTTTCGTCAGTACATATACTTCTGCTTTGAATTTTGTGTGCGGATGGATGCTGCCGGGTTTTGCAAGTACTTGACCGCGTTCGATATCTTTACGGTCTACACCACGCAGCAGGCAGCCGATGTTGTCTCCCTGCTACTGCTTCGTCCAGTAATTTACGGAACATTTCTACGCCCGTTACTACTGTTGCTTTTTTTCTCTTCTGTCATTCCTACGATCTCAATATTGTCGCCTACTTTGATGATACCACGTTCTACACGGCCTGTTGCTACTGTGCCACGGCCGGTAATTGTGAATACGTCTTCTACAGGCATCAGGAACGGTTTGTCAGTTGCGCGTTCCGGAATAGGAATGTATGCATCTACTGCGTCCATCAGTTCCATGATTTTTTTGCTTCGTATGCTGCGTCGCCTTCAAAGTGCTTTCAGTGCAGACCCTACTACTACAGGAATGTCGTCGCCGGGGAAGTCGTAGCTGGAGAGCAGTTCACGTACTTCCATTTCTACTAATTCGATCAGTTCCGGATCGTCTACCATATCTGCTTTATTCAGGAACACTACCATTGCAGGTACGCCTACTTGACGAGCAAGAAGGATGTGCTCACGAGTTTGCGGCATCGGGCCGTCTGCTGCGGATACTACGAGGATCGCTCCGTCCATTTGTGCTGCGCCGGTGATCATGTTTTTTACATAGTCGGCATGGCCCGGGCAGTCTACGTGTGCGTAGTGGCGGGTTGCTGTTTCATATTCTACGTGGGAAGTGTTGATGGTGATTCCGCGTTCTCTTTCTTCAGGTGCTTTATCGATCATGGAGTAATCCATGAATTCTGCGCCGCCTTTAGAAGCCAATACTTTGGTGATTGCTGCGGTCAGGGTTGTTTTACCATGGTCTACGTGACCGATGGTGCCGATATTAGCATGCGGTTTTGTTCTTTCATATTTTTGCTTTGCCATTCATTTTTCCTCCGAATCTCTTTTGTTTTTTATAAAATAGGCTTTGACGCCATTTTACCATATTCGCTGTCTGCCTGTAAACTCCTGCTTGGTTTTATGACTATAATAAAAAAAACCCCATCACTGAGGTTTTATTTTTTTATTGGTGGCGGCGCACGGATTTGAACCGCGGACACTCCGGGTATGAACCGAATGCTCTAGCCAACTGAGCTACGCCGCCATATTTATTTGGAGCTGATGACCAGGATTGAACTGGTGACCTTATCCTTACCAAGGATACGCTCTGCCGACTGAGCTACATCAGCATCGCAACCAAATAATCAAAATGGTTGCGGGGGCTGGACTTGAACCAACGACCTTCGGGTTATGAGCCCGACGAGCTACCAACTGCTCCACCCCGCGATGAAAACTAATTAAGAAAGTGGTGGAGAGGGTTGGATTCGAACCAACGAAGCGAAACGCGGCAGATTTACAGTCTGCTCCCTTTAGCCACTCGGGAACCTCTCCATTTGGAGCTGGCAATAGGACTTGAACCCACAACCTGCTGATTACAAGTCAGCTGCTCTACCAGTTGAGCTATGCCAGCACTTAATTAGTGACAAGGAAGATTATATATTAACATAATCATTTTGTCAACTACTTTTCAATTAATTCAGTAACTTTTTTTACAAAACTCTTTAAAAGTAAAAGTATGTTAAAGCAGCTACAGCAAGTATGATACGATAATATGCAAAAGATGTCAAGCTATATTTATGAAGAAATTTTAAAAACCACAGCACGGACCAGTAAGCAACCACAAAAGCAACCACAAAACCAATCGCCAACATCTGCAGATCATCTACTGTTAAAATACTGATATTTTTTAAAAGATCATAAAGACAGGCTACAAACATCAAAGGTACAGCAATCAAAAAAGTATAATTTGCTGCAGTCTCACGTTTTAAACCTACTAAAAGTCCACCCGCCAAAGTACTTCCCGACCGGGAAAAACCAGGCCACAACGAAAGCAACTGAAACGCCCCAACAAGCGCCGCCTGTTTTAAAGAGATCTTATCTAAATCATCCAATAATTCTGCTTGGTTATCTTTAGTCTTATATTCAGCATACATCATTAATAAAGCACCCAATACCAATCCTATCGCTACTGTAAATGGAGAAAAAAGATATTCTTTAATATATTTATATGCAAAAAAAGCCACGCCCATTACAGGCACAATACCAGCGGCTACATGCCAGACGCTCAGCCCTTTATCAGCCTGCCAGCCTTCTTTTGTAAAAAATCTAGCAAAACGTTCTTTATAAATAAAAATAACTGACAAAATCGCCCCCAGCTGTACGAAAACGTCAAAAATATCTGCCGCCGGACCATCAAAACCCAGCATATGTCCTACTATAATCATATGACCTGTTGATGACACCGGCAAAAACTCCGTTACCCCTTCTACAAAGCCTACTATTACCGCTATAAGATTCTGATCCATTATAATTATCTATCCTTCCATAATTACATTGCCACATAAATTTTACTAACTTCTACATTATACAGGTTATTATCGCTACCGCCAAGTTTAATTATATAAATTTACCTGAAATTTATCTGAATAATAAAGAAAAGGACAGCGGCGTCCATTTCCGCTGTCCTCTGAATGTTGCTGTAAACTAAAGTTCTTTTGTTTTACTTATTGGGTCAGTCACCAAAACATAAGCCCATTTGACGTCCTGTGCGAATTATATCGCTGTCTACTGGTACTAACCGTGGCTCGGAGGCAACCTTCTCAATAGGCTCCGTAACGATCTTATCGTTTTGCAGTGATACCATAACGTTATATTCCTTGCGCATGCAAGCCTCGGCCGCTGCTACACCATAACGCGTAGAAAGAACTCTGTCGAAAGGTGTAGGCGTGCCGCCTCTTTGTAAATAACCTAATACAGTACACCGCGATTCGATACCCGTTTTTTCCTCTATCTCGCGAACCAGTTTTTCTCCTGCTCCACCAAGACGGATGGGCTCGAAGCTGCCCTTGACCATGCGCGCGATCGACATTTCCCCGCCCACAGGTCGTGCCCCTTCAGCTACAACAATAATACTGAATTGTTTCCCAGCAGCCTGGCGGGCCCTGATTTTTCCGATAACCGAGTTGATACTGTAAGGGATCTCCGGTATCAAAATAACATCTGCTCCGCCGGCTATGCCGGAATGCAATGCGATCCAGCCAGCATAACGTCCCATAACTTCCAGCGCCATAACGCGATGATGGGATTCTGCCGTTGTATGGATCCTATCCAAAGCTTCTGTAGCCATCGCCATTGCTGTGTCAAAACCAAAAGTACGTTCTGTACACGGAAGGTCGTTATCGATCGTTTTAGGTACCCCCACGACCTTTATTCCGCATTCTTTAGCCAGCCTTGCAGCTATATTTAAGCTGCCGTCTCCGCCGATAACCACTAAAGCTTCAATACCATGTTTTTCAAGATTAGCCAATACTTCCGCGCGTTTATCATAATAAACCAATTCCCCGTTTTCTTCTACTGCAAATTTAAAGGGATTGTCGCGGTTAGTTGTTCCAAGAATTGTTCCGCCCCGCGGCAGAATACCTGAAACATCTTTGTAATCCATCAGTCCCATCCGGCCTGTCACGAGGCCGTTAAAACCATTTTCTATGCCAAATATTTCATATCCATTATTAAGAGCTGTTTTCACTACAGCCCTGATGACTGCATTTAACCCGGGACAATCGCCGCCGCCAGTCAAAACTGCCAGTCTTTTCTTTGCTTGGCTCATTGCTTACCTCGCTTTTTAATCAACGTTCCAAACCGTAAAACCTTCCGAACTGATACGGATCGATTCCGTTCCATCAAATTTATCATAACAGAGTTTTCCTTCTTCAAGGTAACCCGGCCAAGCTGTTACAATCACAAATTTCTCACTAAGTTTATGCAGCAAAGCATCAACATCAATATGAAACACCGGTACGAACAGTGTTTGCAGACGATCCAACAAAATAACTTCGCTGTCATATCCTTCCAATATGTCTGCCATCATCTCAGGTGCTTTTGCCTGACGTTCTCCAGGAGGAACCTCCAAAAATTTTTCAGTAATTAAAAGGCGGCAATCGATGTAATCCCACTTTTTCTCTTCAGCAGCTTCACGCAATACTTTACTTTTACCGCTGCCCGGTTTACCTGTTACGACAACTACTTTTACATCGTGATCTTTAACGCCTTCTACAATTTTTACAAATTCTTCTACTTGGCTCATGTCCATTACCTCCCAATTACGCTCAGCGTAAAATTTGCCCTTCACTTTCTAGTTATTGCTATATTCGCTGTTTATTTACGAAATCCTTTAAAAAAATAACATCATTCAGAAAAATCTAAATGATGTTGCTTTTTTGTTTCACATTTATCAATTTATTAATCACGTTTACGATGACTGAACCGTTCGCTGGGATCAATAGCTAAAAGCCCACTATAAACCTCACTCAGATCAGTGTTATCATTACGATTTGTAATGTACTTTTCTAATTTGCGTTTTACTCTCTGCAAAGCATTATCAATTGATTTGATGTGCCTATCCAGTTCAACGGCAATTTCCTGATAAGATTTGCCATCCAGATAACTCATCAAAACCTTCCACTCAAGGTCACTGAGAATATTATTCATCTTATTCTCAATATCAGCAAACTCTTCCCTGCTGATAATCATATCTTCAGGATTAGCAACTTTAACACCGGAAATAATATCCAACAACGTTCTATCAGAATCCTCTTCATAAATAGGCTTATTCAAAGAAACATATGAATTAAGAGGAATATGCTTCTGCCTGGTAGCTGTTTTTATAGCAGTAATAATCTGTCGAGTAACGCACAATTCAGCAAAAGCTCTGAAAGATGACGGTTTATCGCCGCGAAAATCACGGATAGCTTTATAAAGGCCTATCATTCCTTCCTGAATGATATCCTCGCGTTCGGCGCCTATTAAAAAATAGCTTCTGGCTTTAGCCCGCACAAAATTACGGTATTTATGCAAAAGATATTCCTGGGCAAGTGCGTTATCTTCTTGTTTAGCCTTTAAGACGACATCTTCATCCGCCATGTTTTCAAAAGCAGCATAGGGATTATATGGCGTTTCCGTACTCATTGGCACAACCTCCGTTTCCTAGGAATTTCCTGCATCTGTCAGCTTTTTCATTATACTCCATAGTTATGTCAGCGTCAATTTTTAGGTATTGCGCCGCAGCTTTTCAAAATGATCCAGAATATGCTCCTGCAGCCTGCCGCCAAGTTCATTACGTCCCAAACCCCTAGCAAGTCGTTCGCTGCGCTGCGCGATCTGTTTTTTTGTAAGCAGATATTCTTCACGAAATTCACGCGCCGAAATCCTATAGGCCCCACTCCCTAAAACATTCAGCTGTTCTGCATAATCACTGGTCACAACAAAAACACTGCTTCCGCTCTTAACAAGATCATATACGCGTCGTTCAATCCATGAATCAGCGGTTTCACCTTCATTCGTGAAAACAATCTCCAAAGCTCCGTTTTTTTCGAATGATGCAACTCCCTGTACTTCCTGGGCATCAAAAACAACAATTCCTGAATATCCTTTAAAAGCTATATACTCGGCTAATTTTTCTTTTAAAAGTTCACGGGCATGCTCAAGGTTCTCTTCACGGAATTTACGAAAATCCTGCCAACTGTTGATAACATTGTAACCGTCCACTACAAGCCATTCTTTCATACTTTAAACGCCCGCCTGCACCCGGCGCTGACGTACGACCTCGTACAGCAAAACGGCACCTGCCGCCGAAGCATTCAGCGAAGAAACTCCCCCCTGCATCGGCAGACTGACAATGATATCACACTTCTCTTTTACAAGGCGTCCCAGTCCTTTTCCTTCAGCACCAACTACAATGACCATCGGGCCAGTCAAATTACTTTTGTAATAATCCTCACCGTTCATATCCGCACCGGCAATCCAAAAACCAAGTTTTTTCAATTCTTCAATCGTCTGCGGAATATTACCAATTTGAACTACTGGGACATATTCAACAGCACCGGCAGAAATTTTCGCTACCACAGCATTTAGCGGACAGCTGCGACGCTTGGGAAGCAGCACACCATGCACACCAGCAGCATCCGCCGTTCTAATCAGCGCTCCCACATTCTGCGGGTCCTGCAGCTCATCAAGCAGCAGCAAAAAAGGAGTTTCATCTTTCTCTTTTGCCAATGCCAAAACCTCTTCTAAACTGTGCAAGCGAATAGGTGCAGCTAAGGCAACAAACCCCTGATGCCGCAAGCCATCTGCCAGTTTATCCAATCTTTCAGCTTTACAAAATTCCAAAACTACGCCCGCAGTCTTCGCCAGGCCAATAATCTCACTGACACTGCCGCCTTTGATTCCGTCCTGCACCAACAGTTTATTAATAGATCTGCCGCTGCGCAAGGCTTCTGTTACAGAATTGCGTCCGGCAAGAATTTCTTCAGACATAGCTCCTCCTAATTATCACTGTTGTTTTTGTTTTGCCGCTAAAATAGCGTCCAAACGTCCGCAGCTCATTGCACCTTCTCTGCATATACCTTCACTTACGCAAGTAGGACCGGCATTTTCAAATAATACCGGTGCGGCTTTTTTACATTCAGCCAGCATTTTTTCTGCAAGCTGCCTGATCTCCCACTGGGCACGATTACAGCAGCGCAGGCTAAAGAAATTCATCAAAGACCTGACATTAAATGTTGCCACAATTTTAGTTTCAGCCGCATTAGGAAGTACATAACGGGCATCCTCTGCCGGGATTCCAAATTCATCAGTAAATTCATTATACCTAGCCTGAATATCAGCCATAAGCTGTTCAAACTTAGCTTTTGCCTCAGGCCTTGAGGAAATAGTAGGAGGCATAATAGTTTCAAAATCATGCTCTTTTACATAACGCTGCGATTGCTGTGAATAAGAAGCGATACGGTGACGCACCAGCTGGTGCGTCAATACTCTGGAAACTCCTTCTATAGCGAAAGTAAATGTAACATGTTCCAATGTCGAAAAATGTCCCATTTCCACAAGTTTACGCACTAATTTTGCTGCCTGTTCATCAGACATTGTTTCTTCAAGCTGGGCTGCACCAACGGGAGAATAGCACAGACGTGCGCTCATAGCAACTGTCTTTTCCGGTTCCGGTGTGTGTCTGAGTAATTTTACTTCCATGTTAATTCACCCTTTCTTCTGCATAGCCTCAGAAATAATTACAAAAGAACGCTCTAATATCTCCTCCAGTCGTTCTTCCCTGTCGCTCAAAAATAACCAGCCCAACAGCGCTTCAAATGCTGTTCCCATACGATATTCATGTACGGAGGCGCTTTTAGGCACTATCGATTTAGTATTACGGCCGCGCCTGGCAATATAGGCTTCTTCTTCCGTCAAATCCGACAGCAATGCCTCCATTGCCTTCGCCTGCATAACCGCCGATACCATTTTTGAACCCAAATCATGTATAACACGAACCTGCCCTGAGGTTGGCAGCAGCCTCAACCTTACATAAAGAGAAAAAACAACATCACCGATATATGCCAAAAGTATCGGATTAAGTTGTTTCGGTTCTCCGTAAGTCAGCCCGGCAGCCGTACAGGCTGCCAAAGCATGAGCTTTTATTTGCTGATATTGTTCAAACTTCACTGTTTTTTCCAACGTACGCCTTGAGGCGTATCCTCCAGAACAATTCCTATCTCGCTTAATTTATTACGTAAAGCATCAGCCTGTGCATAGTCCTTATTGCTCCTGGCTTCCTGGCGCATAGCAATAAGCATTTCCATCAGTGGTTCTTCCAAACCGCAACTTTCAGCTTCAACAGCACCTTGAGTTGATTCCAGTACTCCAATAATAGAACACATTTCAGAGAAAACACTTTGCAATATAGACACAAGCTTTCCATCCGGTTTACTGCCGACGCTGACAATACTTTGATGATAAATATTAATTTCCTTTGCCAAAGCAAACATATGACTGATTGCCAAAGCAGTATTAAAATCATCACGCACGGCTTCCATAAACTCGTTGCGCAGTTCCAAAACTTTTCTTCGCAGCTTCAGGCTTTCCTCTGTCGGGCCAGCATTCATCAAAGCCATTAAGGCCTGCAGATTTTCCTGAGCCGTTTTCAACCTGGACAAGCTGCGCTGCGCTTCCGCCAACCTCTCATCACTAAAGTCCAATGGACTGCGGTAATGAGTGGAAAGAATAAAAAAGCGCAGTGTTTCCGGCTCATAATGCTCGAGGATATCAATAACCATAAAGAAATTACCTAATGATTTAGACATTTTCTCTTCATTAACAGTGATAAACCCGTTATGCAGCCAGTATTTAACAAAGGGATGGCAACCTGTACAGCCTTCAGATTGTGCAATCTCATTTTCATGATGCGGAAAAATCAAATCACTGCCGCCGCCATGAAAATCAAAGGTTTCTCCCAAATATTTCATACTCATTGTTGAGCATTCGATATGCCAGCCAGGACGTCCTTCACCCCAGGGACTGCTCCAGGAAGGCTCTCCCGTTTTAGCAGCCTTCCACAAGGCAAAATCCATTGGATTATGCTTTTTATCGTTGACATCAACGCGCGCACCTGCCATCATATCTTCCAGATTACGCCCGGAAAGTTCACCGTAATGCTCAAATTTTTCAACGCTATAATAAACATCGCCGTCCATTTCGTAGGCATAACCACGATCAATAAGAGCTTTTACAGTTTCAATGATTTCCTCCATATGCTCAGAAACACGCGGATATACATGTGCACGACGCACATTGAGCTTATCCATTACCTCAAAATAAGCATCTATATAACGTCCGCAGACATCACTCCATAAAACGCCTTCTTTATTGGCAGTGTTGATTATTTTGTCATCGACATCAGTAAAATTCTGTACATGCAGAACATCATAGCCCTCATGCTCCAAAAAACGGCGGATAACATCCCATGTTACAAATGGACGCGCATTACCAATATGCGGATGGTTATAAGGCGTAACACCGCAGACATAAATATTAGCTTTTTACCCGGATGTACCGGTACAAACTCTTCTTTTGTTTCGTCAATGTATTGTAAACTCTAATCGTCATTCTAAGCTCTCCTCTACAGAGTAATACCTGCCTTAGCAAGGCTCGCCCTAATTCTGGCTTCTGTACGTTCCAAACCAAGCAACGGCACCATTTCAGCCAGTTCCGGGCCATGCTGATTTCCTGTTAAAGCAACACGGATCGGCATAAATACAGCTTTGCCACCCAGCTTGGTAGCTTTTTGGATAGCTTTGAAAGCAGCTTTTACAGCAGGTCCATCTAAAACTTCCAGCTTAGGCAATTCTTCGAACAACATATTCATTACTGTTGGTACTGATTCTTCCTGCAGAACTGCAGCAGCCTCTGCATTTTCAAATTCAAATTCATCACTGAAATACATAGCGACACATTCAGGGATCTGCGCAGCAAAAGCAACATGCTCTTTGGCTGTAGCAACTACACGTTTAAGCCATTCCAGCTTTTCGCCACACTCATCACCTGTCATATAGCCGGCAGCAACCATATGCGGCTTAGCTGCGGCAAAAAAAGCTTCCTCATCCAACTGCCGCATATAGTGCTGATTGATCCAGTTCAGTTTATCGATTTCAAAAACAGCGGGATTTTTAGCGACATGCTCCATCGAAAAGGCCTGAATCAACTCTTCCATACTGAAAATCTCCTGTTCGCTGTTCGGAGCCCAGCCCAGTAATGCCAGGAAATTATCAATGCCTTCCGGCAGATACCCCAACTGACGATACTGATCAACAGAAGTAGCGCCATGGCGTTTAGACATTTTTGTGCGATCCTTACCTAAAATCAATGAAATATGACCGAATGTAGGCTGTGTAAAGCCCAGCGCATCATAAATAAGGCATTGGCGCGGAGTATTTGACAAATGCTCTTCAGCACGAATAACATGAGAAATTTTCATCAACGCATCGTCAATTACTACAGCATAATTATAAGTAGGAATGCCGTCAGATTTTACGATAACAAAATCTCCGATTCCGTTAGAGTCAAAAACGACATCGCCGCGAACCATGTCGCGGACAAGTATCTGCTGATCAGCAGGCACACGAAAACGTACGGTTGGTTTGCGTCCTTCAGCTTTGTACTGTTCTATTTGTTCAGAAGTAAGATTACGGCATTTGCCCATATAACGAGGCATTTGCCCTTTGGCAGACAAAGCCTGACGTTCTGCTTCCAGCTCTTCATCTGTGCAGTAACAATAGTAGGCCTTACCTTCAGCCAGCAGCTGATCAGTATATTTTTTATACAGTTCAAGACGCTCTGTTTGACGATAAGGACCGTATTCCCCACCTACATCAATACCTTCGTCCCAATTCAAGCCTAACCATTTTAAGGCAGCCTTGATATTCTCTTCAGATTCGCGGCTGGAACGCTCAAGGTCAGTATCCTCGATACGCAAAACAAGCTTGCCGCCCATTTTACGGGCAAACAGCCAGTTAAATAAAGCACTGCGAGCGCCGCCGATATGGAACGGTCCAGTCGGACTCGGCGCAAATCTTACTCTGATTTCATTAGACATTAGAATGATCCCTCCAAAAATACTTATCTTGAATATTATACCACAAGGGCATGTATGAGTGCTAAGTCCGTAAAGACCTCACTAAGTACTCAAACGATACCACAAGGACATATATGAGTACCTCGTTTCAGTAAAGCGAATTTACATCATCCTCTGATAATACTTACAACAGCCTCTGACGCCATACCTTCCCCCCGCCCAACAAAACCTAATTTCTCTGTTGTCGTTGCTTTTACATTGACAGCACTTCTTTCAATCCGCATTTCCCGGGCAATATTAGCCGCCATCTGTTCAATATAGGGAGCCAGCTTAGGCCGCTGTGCCATAATAGTCACATCGGCATTGTTTATCTGCCAGCCATGCTTTTGCAGTAAACCAACCACCTGCCTCAACAGCAGCATACTATCGGCATCTTTAAATTTCATATCCGTATCCGGAAAATGCCTGCCAATATCACCAAGACCCGCTGCGCCAAGCAGAGCATCCATCAATGCATGAAGGGCCACATCGGCGTCAGAATGTCCTAACAACCCTGATTCATAAGGAATCTCAACTCCGCATAAAATCAATTTACGGTCAGCAGCAAGTTTATGTACATCGTACCCGCAGCCTACACGAAACTGCGGCCAGTTATTATTTTTTTCTATCATCTTACAAGGCCTCTGCTTTTACATAAATTTTCTGCCAGGATCAAATCTTCCGGCGTTGTAATCTTAATATTCTCATAGCTTCCTTCAGCAACAGCAACAGCTATTCCCAAACGTTCTATCAGTGAAGCGTCATCCGTTACATTACCATGCTGTTTCTGCAAAAGCTCGTATGCCTGCTTTAAAATACTGATTTTAAAAATCTGCGGTGTCTGCACAGCACGCAGAGTACTGCGCACAGGCGTATACTGCACAAGATTATTTTCATCCACAACCTTAACCGTATCCTTAACAGGCACAGCAGCAATGGCCGCGCCGCTATCGGCAGCAGCTTTCAACACTCTTTTAAAAACCTCTTTGCCGGCAAAAGGACGAGCACCGTCATGCACAGCTATATAACCATCACTCTCCGTAACTGCAGACAGAGCATTAGCAACAGAATCCTGTCGTTCCTTTCCGCCGGCAACAACACAGAAAGGCAACAGCGGATAATACTCCTTACTGTATTCCTCCAGCATCAATTCTGCTTCCTTGACCTCCTGTGGCCGTACAACAGCGATCACTCTGCTCACACAGTCTGTATCAGCCAGCATTCTCATACACTGTACCAGAAGCGGCAATCCGCCCACATCGGCAAAAGCTTTATTTTTACCTAACCCCAAGCGGCTTCCTAACCCTGCAGCCGGAACAATCGCTATGATTTTTTCCATAAACGCCCCCGCTATTTCAGTTTCGCGAAAATCATTCTACCTGCTGAAGTCTGCAGGACAGAAGTTACTACAACAGCAGTATTTTCACCTACCAGTTTTTTACCGCCTTCAACAACGATCATTGTACCATCTTCAAGATAAGCAACGCCCTGATTATTTTCTTTGCCATCTTTAACGACAAAAACATTCATCTCTTCCCCCGGAAGAACCACCGGCTTAATGGCGTTAGCCAGATCATTGATATTAAGCACACTGACGCCTTGGATCTCGGCAACTTTATTAAGATTGAAATCATTAGTTATAATAACAGCTTCTGTCTGTTTAGCCAATTTCACCAATTTAGCATCTACTTCATTCAAATCTTCAAAATCAGTATCTTCTACAAGCAATTGTTCTTTATTTTTCTGCTGTATCTCCTGAATAAGATCCAAACCTCGGCGGCCTTTGGCCCGTTTCAGATTATCAGACGAATCTGCCAGCTTCTGCAATTCTTCCAAAACAAAGTTGGGAACGATCAAACGACCTTCCAGAAAACCTGTTTTCAGAATATCAATAATACGACCGTCGATAATGACACTGGTATCCAGTAATTTATTTTTACTGTACAATCTGTCACTCAGCGCCAACGATTTAACTGCAGCCGGTTTTACCGCACCTTTTAAGCTAGGAATACTGCGGTTAAAAAAGCCTACGATATCCTTATGCTTACGTAAAGCAACTTTCGCCCCAATAATAGAAAGCACCAGACTAAAGATCAAAGGAATATAGGGACCAATAATCGGCAAATGCGAAAAAGGCCCACCCAAAAGGTTAGCCAAAATCAAACCAATACCAATACCAAGCGTCATAACAAGAATATCACTGGTCGGCACCTTGGATAAAACGATCGCCATACGTTCCGTATAGCCCATAATATGATAAATAAGCACCGGTGCAACAGCTACACCAAGACCACCAAAAACAAAGATGCCCACAGCACCTGAAACAATAGTTGCCAAAGCTATGCCAAAAAAGCCGTTGTCATAAAGATCGTAACCAAAAAAATCCGAAATATAAGGCAGTAAATATTCAGTAAGTATGAGTCCGGTAAGCGCAAACACAACGACAATGGTCAGCTTCAAAATCCTGTTTAACATCTTTACACCTCCTTTCTTTAAATAATATGGATAATATAATATTTTACTACAATTTTCGTATTAAAAACAGCTAAAAAAATAAAATACGTCGGAAAATCCGACGTATTTCACTAAAAAAACTTATTCAGCCAGTTTTCAATATCCTGCTGTTCAGCATTTTTTACAAGCATCACTTCGCTGATCAAAATCTGTCTGGCTGTACCCAATAATCTACGCTCGCCGGTAGATAATTTTTTTTCATTCTCCTGCACCTGCAATGTTCTTATTACATCGGCAACTTCAAAAACATTACCGCTTTTCATTTTTTCCAAATACATATTAAAGCGTCTGTTCCATGTAATAGCTTTATTGTAATTATCAGGACGTTCTTCCAAAACTTTTTCAACGGCATCGATATCATCATTTTCGATAACATGCCTCAAGCCAACACGTTCCACACTGTCGACCGGAACCATGACCTTCATCTCTCCAAGAAGCATTGCCAGGATCAGATAGTCGACACTTTGACCGTCACGTTCACGCTTTTCTATTGTTTTTACTACTCCGGCGCCGTGCATCGGATATACGACTTTGTCTCCTACTGCAAACATCTTCTGCCCTCCTAAGGAACACGCTATTTTTATATGTATTTATTTTAACACCTCCTGTTATTTTTGTCAAAATTTTATTATTTTATCATAGCTCCATATTTGTGTCAATCATTTTTTATATAAATTTTCTGATTTTATTTTAAAATAAACAAAAAAGAGCGGAGAAACCTCCGCTCTTTTAAGCAAAAACCTTATCCAGCGCTTCTTCCAAAGTTTTAACCTGCACAACACCATTGCAGGGTTCATCCAATGACAGCTTGCCCATTGGCAAAACAAATCTTTTAAAGCCAAGATTCATAGCATCCTTGATACGCCTTTCCGGCGAACCTATTCGTCGCACTTCTCCTGTAAGCCCCACTTCACCCATGACTAATACGCCATGCGGAATCGGCCGATTACGATAGCTGGATACCAGCGCAGCAGCCACAGCCAGATCTGCAGCTGGCTCAGTGACTCTCATCCCGCCAACTACATTGACGTAAGCATCGTAAGCGCCAAAATCCATTCCTAAGCGCCGTTCCAAAATCGCCAAAAGCATAGTGACCCGATTATAATCAAATCCAACAGCAGTGCGTCGGGGCATCCCATACGGTGTTTTGGCAACCAAAGCCTGCACTTCAACTAAAATAGGCCTGTTACCTTCCAGGCAGGCACAAACAACTGAACCGGAAGCATCGTTACTGCGTTCTTCCAGGAATAATCCTGCTGGATTACTTATTTCCTGCAGCCCACTGGCTTCCATAGAAAAAATACCGCTTTCATTTGTAGAGCCAAAACGATTTTTCAAGGCACGCAGCACCCGAAAAGAATAGGATCTATCCCCTTCAAACTGCAGCACCACGTCGACCATATGTTCAAGCAATCGCGGGCCGGCAATATTACCGTCTTTAGTCACATGACCGATAATAAGCACGGCAATGCCGCTGGTTTTTGCAAAACGCAGCAATTTCGCCGTACACTCGCGCACCTGTCCGACACTGCCTGCTGCAGTAGGCAGCTCGCTGTTGTACATAGTCTGAATAGAATCAATTACCAACAATGCCGGCTGCACTTCCTGTGCCTGCAGTAAAATAATATTCAAATCGGTAGCCGTCATCACCAGCAGGTTTTCACCGCTGCTGCCTAAACGTCTCGCCCGCATTGCTGTTTGCGCTTCTGATTCTTCACCAGAAACATACAAAACTTTTATATTATTCCGGCTAAACTTCATGCCGGCATCCAAAAGCATAGTCGACTTGCCAATGCCCGGGTCTCCGCCCAACAAAACCAGGCTGCCGGGAACAATCCCTCCCCCAAGCACACGATCAAATTCACGGATACCTGTCTGCAGACGGCTGAGGGACTGTTCCGCCACCTGATGCAACGGTTTGGGCTTAGCGGTTTCGCCTACAGGCAGGTAACTCTGTCCAGGACGTTCAGGCACGTCCATTTCTTCGACAAAGCTGTCCCATTGACCACATTCCGGACACTTTCCCAACCATTTAGCCGTTACATAACCACACGACTGACAAACGAAACGTATTTTCGGTTTTGCCATTACGGACGTTCCTCTCCAGCTGCAACCAAGGCTTCTTCCTTGTGCGCTTCTTCTTTATCAAAATAGATTTTACCAGCCTCATCAGTACGGGTCAAAATAGTATCACCGCGTTTTAATTCTGAAGCCAGATACAAATCGGAAACAGGATCCTCAACCAGTTTCCTTAAAGCCCTGCGCAGAGGCCGTGCACCATAACGCGTATCCTTGCCAGCTTTTAAAAGCTCGGCCTTAGCCTCATCAGTAACCTTGATATCAAGGCCATTTTCCTGCAAACGACCTGAAAGTTCTTTGAGCATCTGTTCGACAATTTGTCGCAGTTCTGCTTCACCAAGCGGATCAAAGACCAGAATTTCATCAATTCTATTTAAAAATTCAGGACGGAAGATTCTTTTTACTTCTTCCAATACAGCACTTTTGCGTCCGTCGTTTACCTGTTTCTCACCAGTCGCAAATCCCAACGGCTTGCTGTCCAGTAAAGCTCTGGCACCAGCGTTGCTGGTCATAATGATAACAGCATTTTTAAAATCAACAGTCCGTCCCTGCCCGTCAGTCAAGCGGCCGTCTTCCATAATCTGCAGCAGCAAGTTGAAAACATCAGGATGCGCTTTTTCAATTTCATCCAGCAAAATTACCGAATAGGGCCGCCGGCGCACAACATCTGTCAGCTGACCGCCTTCTTCATAACCAACATAACCAGGAGGAGCACCTACCAACCGAGAAGTAGTATGCTTTTCCATATATTCAGACATATCAAATCTAATCAAAGCACGTTCATCGCCAAAAAGGTTCTCTGCCAGCGCTTTAGCCAGCTCTGTTTTACCTACCCCGGTAGGTCCTAAGAACAGGAACGATCCTACAGGGCGGTTTTTATCCTTAAACCCGGCTCTGGCTCTACGGATAGCTTTTGCAACAGCGTCAACAGCCGCATTTTGACCGACCACACGCTCATGCAGCGCCTCCTCCAAATGAATAAGTCTTTTAGATTCACCTTCGGTAAGCTTACGCAGTGGAATATTTGTCCAGGAAGCAACTACTTCGGCAACATCTTCTTCACTTACCGTCAATTTGCTGCTTGATCCACTGCGCTGCGACTGACGCTCACCATCAAGCTGTTCCTGCAGCTTGCGTTCTGCGTCACGCAATTCAGCAGCACGTTCATACATTTGCTGAGTAATAGCCGATTCTTTTTCAATGCGCACTTTTTCAAGCTGTTGTTCAATTTCCCGCTGCGGCAAGGAAATCTTATAGCTTTGCAGCCGTACCCTCGAACAGGCTTCATCCATTAAATCGATAGCTTTGTCCGGGAGATTACGGTCAGTGATATAACGATCAGACAGACGCACTGCCGCCATAATCGCCTCATCTGTGATTTGAATACGATGAAAAGCTTCATATTTATCGCGCAGTCCCTTCAAAATCTCAATTGAATCATTAACATCAGGAGCACCTACAACGATAGGTTGAAAACGACGTTCCAGTGCCGCATCTTTCTCAATATTTTTCCGGTATTCGTTTAAAGTAGTGGCTCCTATAGCCTGCATTTCACCTCTGGCCAAAGCCGGTTTTATAATATTTGCAGCATCAATAGCGCCCTCTGCGGCACCTGCTCCGATGATAGTATGCAGTTCGTCAATAAAAAGAATAATATTTTTATTTTCTTTTACTGCTTCCAGTAATTCTTTCAAACGTTCCTCAAATTCACCGCGGTATTTTGTTCCCGCCACCAGATACCCGATCTCCAGCGAGAACACAATTTTCTCACGCAGTATCTCCGGAACATTACCGTCAACAATTCGCTGGGCCAGGCCCTCGGCAATAGCCGTTTTACCAACGCCGGACTCTCCAATCAACACCGGATTATTTTTTGTACGCCGACACAGAATCTGAATAATGCGTTCAACCTCTTTTTCGCGGCCAACAACAGGATCAATTTTTCCATCTGAAGCCAGCTGATTGAGATTGCGGCCAAATTCCGACAGCATTTCCAACACATTGCTCTTTGTTTCCACATCGCTGTCGCCAGCATTATAATTGCCATCTGTCAATGGCTGATTATCATAAACAGCCTTAATGACCTTCATGACCTGTTCTGCCGTAACGTTAAAGCGCCGCAATACCTGAGCAGCCACGCCTTCTCCTTCACGCAGCAAACCCAACAGCAAATGTTCGGACCCTACATAGTGCAGCTTAAAAGCTGCTGCTGCTTCACCAGCAAGCTCTAAGGCCCGTTTGGCACGCGGGGTATAACTGATCATCAGCTCAGTGCTGCCAGCGGGCTCCATCCAGCTTTCCAGCTCTTTTATGACCGCCTGATTATCAATGCCAAGTTTTTCTAGAATCTTCTTGGCAAAACAATTTTCAACATTCAGCAACGCCAGCAAGATATGTTCTGTTCCAACATGATCATGACCCTTATCCAATGCAAAACGCATCGCGTCTTCCAAAATACCTTTGGCACGTTCAGTAAAACGATTCATGATCTGTTCTTCTCTAGCTTTTGGTTTCAACAGCCCATCTAAAAACTCTTTGGCATTGAAAACAGTTCCCGACAAAAAATTAGACGGAGCCAATTCTTCAACACAATCCGAGCACAGCCATTTGTCGATTTGTTTATCGTTGACCACGCATACCACGTGGACCACAGCTTCTTTTAATCCGCATTTCTGACATAACATATCAATTCACCTCACTCACGTTCTGTCATTTTAGTAATAGCCGTCTCCAAAACAGCTCTTTTTTTAGCTTCATCAGCATCCAGAATTTCCATCATATACTGCAACAGTGATTTTTTCGCGCCTGCTGATCAAACGGTTAGCAGCCCAGTGCTCAATCAAATCATGCACTGTCGGCTCACAGTTCTCTTCCTGCAATTCATGAGGCATCACCCTTACAATACGGACAAAGCCGCCGCTTCCGCGTCTGGATTCGACCATAAACCCCCGTTCAGGATTAAAGCGCGTGCTCAGCACATAACTGATCTGCGACGGTGCGCACGACAGTTTATCGGCAAGTTCATTACGCTGTACTAAAACAGCGTCCTCTCTGTCCTCTAAAAGCTGTCTGATGATGAAATTTTCTATTGCATCTGCAAGATTTCTCATCTTAATTACCTTCCTTTTATCGTTTCAGCATTAAAGTCAAACTTTTCTGCCGGCATCTATAATTAGATTAATTCTATTATATTTGACCTTTCGACTTTTGGCAAGTAAATTATTCGTGAACATCTTTTCAGCAGAAAAAAACAAGCAGACGCATAAAACTCGTCTGCTTGATCAATTTTTTTATTTTTGCAGCTTCCTGGCAAATTCATAACCAAGCTGCCTTGCTGCTTCCAGGTCTTCTGGCTGTGCCTTCCATTTACAGGTAAAACCCGGTTCCAACTCAAAACCAGCCGCTGTCAGCAAAGCTTCCATATCTTTCTGAGCTCCGCCGGCCCAGCCATATGTACCGAAAACAGCTGCTTTTTACCTGTTGGGTTTAAGCCTTTAAGGTATACAAGCAGACTGCCCATAGTGGGCAGCATTCCGCTGTTCAGTGTTGAAGAGCCGATGATCATACCACCTGCTTCAAATAAATCCGCAACAGCAGTACTATTCGGAGTTTCGTTCATACGCAGCAGCACAGCATCACTACCGGCACTGACAACACCCTCCAGCACAGCACGAGCCATTTGCTCCGTAGCGCCCCACATCGTATCATAGGCAATAACTACACTGCTGCCGCTCACGCCTTTGCCCCAGGCAGCATATTTGGCAATAATTTCCTGAATATGACTGCGCCAGATAATACCATGGGCTGTAGCTATCATCTTTAAATCAAGCGCCGCTGCTTTCGCCAGCGCTTTATCAATTAATTTCGCATATGGCCAGAGTATATTGGCAAAATATTTTTTTGCTTCATAAAAAAGTATTCCCAGATCCACTTCATCATCAAAACGTTTAGCAGCCGCATAATGCTGGCCAAAAGCATCATTAGAAAACAAAATCCCATCATCTGCACAATAGGTTGCCATACTGTCAGGCCAGTGCAGCATTGGTAAAGTTACAAAAGTCAATTCACGTTTGCCTAATGATAATTTATCGCCATCCTTCACGACCTGAAAATCATATAAATCACCATAATGACGAATTGCTTCCGCCTTCCCTTGAGCTGTAATAAAAAACTTAGCATTCGGAGCCGCTTTGACCAGCGCCGGCAATGCCCCTGCATGATCCGGTTCCACATGGTTCACTATTACGTAATCAATTTTTCCAGGGTCGACAACACGTTCAATCTTTGCCAATAATTCTTCAGCAAACATCGCTTTCACTGTATCGATCAAACAGATTTTTTCATCCATGATCAAATATGAATTATATGAAGCACCGCGTTCCGTCTTATATCCGTGAAAATCACGCACAGCCCAGTCAACAACACCCACATCATAAATTTTAGGAGCTATTTCCAATGGCATCATTTTTTACACTTCCTTTCTGAAAAACTGCTTCTTTATTTATTATATAAGCAAATCACAGCAAAGTAAAAATTTCTTTTAACAAAAAACAGTAAATTCTACTTACAAAATTCTATGCCTGATATTATTTTCACAAGGCCCGTTCAATAACACTGTGCTGACCTTTATCAATAAACAACCCTATTTGGTGGAAACTGCTCAAACTACTGCGATGTCCAATACTGACTATGGTAGTATCCGGCATTAAAGTTTCAACAAGCTTATACATCACCGCTTCTGTCTCCTCATCTAAAGCAGAAGTAGCTTCATCTAAAAACAGCCATGACGGTTGATAGATCAGTGCCCTTACAAAAGCCAGCCTCTGCTGTTCACCGCCGCTAAGCACATGTGACCAGTCTGCTTCGACATACAGGTCTTTTGCCAGGTAGCCAATCCGACATTGCTCCAGCAACATCACCAACTCTTCATCTGTTTTATGGCAACTGCCTGGATAAAGCAACGCTTCTTTCAATGTTCCCAATGGTAAATAAGGTTTTTGCGGAATAAACATCAGTTTCTCGGCAGCAGGCAGTTCCAATTTACCATGCACATATGGCCAGATACCAGCCACAGCACGCAGCAATGTACTTTTACCGCTGCCACTTGCGCCTTTGATCAGGATATTTTTATTTCGGCCGGGTACTAAAGTAAAATTGACATTTTTCAATAAGATCCTTTCATCTGGTAATTCAACCTGCAAGGACGCAGCTACGATAGTATCGTTGCGACTTTCCATTCGTTCAAGATCAATCTGCGGTTTTTCCTGTTTTACCTCGTGCATATGTACCCCAAAACCCGTAAGACGCTCTACAACTGCCCGCCATTCAGCCAAAGAAGCATACATATCTACAAAATATGATAATGATTCCTGCACCCTGCCAAAGGCACTGGCAATCTGGATCAGGCCGCCTAATGTTATTTCCTTACTTAAGTAACGCGGCATAGCCACTACGAAAGGGAAAATAATTGCAATCTGTGAATAGCCGGAATTAAGCCAGACCAACTGTTTTTGTTTTTCTACTATCTTCCAGAAATTATCCAGCAGCAGTTTAAAACGCTTCTTAAATACGCCGCCTTCCTGTTTCTCACCGCTGTAAAACGCTACACTTTCAGCATTTTCCCTCATTCGCATCATACTGAAACGAAAATCCGCTTCATAACGTTGCTGAACAAAATTCAGCCCTACCAGTTTTTTACCAATCAAATGAGTAAGCCCTGTGCCAACAATGGAATAAACCAAGGCTACCCAAACCAGATAGCCTTCAATATGCCACACTTGCCCCGCCAAAGTAAATTCCAGTGAACCTGACAGTTCATATAAAATAAATACGAAAGACACAAAAGTACAAAAAGCCTTTAAAACACCGATACTGAACTTTAACGTCATCTCAACAAACAAACGCACATCCTCACTAATACGCTGGTCAGGGTTATCAGTATCAGAGCCGAACATCTGCAGACGATAGTAGGTCTTATTTTTCAACCATTCATCAATATACCTGTTAGTCAGCCAACGACGCCAGTTAAGCACCAGTACCTGCTGCAAATAAAAGGCATAAACTGCCAGAATAATGTAGATCACAGCCAGCCAGCCGAAATGTATCAGCTCATCAAAAATAAGTTCGGTCTGGTAATTTTGCAGTGCATTATAAAAGGAATTGTTCCATTTATTCAACAGCACCAGCATATACACTACGCCTAAAGTTAGTGCTATGATTGCCGTCAACAGCAAATAAGCCTTTCCCTTTTCTTCTGACTGCCAATAACTTTTGGTCAGGTACCAGACATCTCTGAGAAATTTACTTTTATTTTTTAATTCATTCATCTGCTTTTACCTCTAAACACTCTTTGTCAGAAATTTTCAGTTACCTTTTTTAAATACCACATAAATAAAAAAAATCCTGCAAAAAAATAATGCCCCGTCTTTAAGACGGGGCATTATATATTTACAAAACACCTAAATTTATTCTTCGCTGTGTTTTTTTCTGTTGAAAATACGTTCAACGACAACGAATAATACCGGGATCATAAAGATACCGATCATCGTAGCAAAGGTCATACCGCCAACAACGGCATTACCCATAGAAACACGGGCACCGGCACCTGGACCTGTTGCAATCGCCAAAGGCACACAGCCAAGAATGAACGCGAAGGATGTCATCAGAATCGGACGCAAACGCAGTCTGGCAGCATCAAGCGCCGCTTTAACTACAGGTTCGCCATTTTCCATGTTCATCTTTGCATATTCTACGATCAGAATCGCATTTTTAGCATTCAGACCAATCAGCATGATCAAACCGATCTGCATATAAACGTCGTTCTGCAAACCGCGCAGATACTGAGCGCCAAAACAGCCAAGGGCGGCAACAGGCACTGACAGCATAACTGCCAACGGGATAGTCCAGCTTTCATACAAAGCTGCCAGACACAAAAATACGAAGATCAGAGAAATAATGAAAATCTGTGTTGATCTGTTTCCTGCTTCCAGTTCGTCACGGCTCTGATCTACCCATTCATAGGTATAAGTAGTCGGCAAAATTTCTGCAGCAGTTTCTTCCAGTGCAGTCATAGCCTGACCTGTACTATATCCTGTAGCAGGGTTACCAGCTATTTTAATAGCTCGTACACCGTTGAAGCGGGTTACAGTAGCAGAACTTGTTTTACCTTCGTCAGTAACCAAGGTATTAAGAGGCACCATATCGCCGTTATTGCTGCGTACAAAGAAATAACGCATATCATCAACATTCGTACGATATTTTGCATCCGCCTGCATAACTACTTTCCAAGTACGGCCAAAAGCATTGAAGTCATTGATCTCACTGCCGCCGAGGAAAGTCTGTAAAGCTGTAAATACGCTTGCTACAGGTACATTTAGAGACTCTGCTTTTTCACGGTCTACGTTAAACTGATAAACCGGCGTATTAGTATTAAAGGTGGTATAAGCCATACCAATTTCAGGACGTTGATTGGCTTTAGCAAGAAATTCGTTAGCAACTTCCTGCATCCGCTCCATATCGTCACCGCCCAAATTCATCAGGTACATACTCAAACTGCCTGTGCTGGACGCACCCGGTAATGCAGGCGGATCAAACGCCATAACGCTTACCTGCGGCATTTGGGCACCGATGCCATAAATCTGCGGCACTATATCCTGAGCACTGTTATCACGTTTGTCATAATCTTCCATCGCCGCAACGATCAGACCGGCACTGGACTTAGGGGCGTCAGTAAGGATATCAAAGCCAGATACTTCCATAACATATTTAACGCCCGGCAGCGACTTGATCTTATCACCCAGCTCCATCATAGCCTGAATACCACGATTACTGGATGCACCCTCCGGCAAATTAAATGACGTTACAGAATAACCCTGATCTTCACTTGGCACAAATCCGGTAGGAGTAACCTTAGCTACCCAGCCCAATAAAATAACCATAACCAGCAAAACGGCCATTGAGATTTTTCCATGACGGATACATTTTTCAACATTTTTAACATATTTACTTAAAGTATTGGCAAACCAGACATTGAACTTATGGATAAATTTACCAATAGGTCCTTTGACTTCGTCTTTATCATGCGGTTTCAACAGCAATGCACACAACGCTGGAGTCAGAGACAATGCTACGATAGCTGACAGCGCCATAGAAACAGAAATCGTTAAAGCGAACTGTTTATAAAGCTGACCAACAGTACCGCCGGTAAATGCAACCGGGATAAATACTGCTGCCAAAACGAACGCAATCGCCACAACAGGACCGGAAACTTCTTTCATCGCCCGATAAGTAGCTTCTTTTGGAGTCATTCCATTATCCTGGATGTTGATGCTCAACTGCCTCAACAACAACGATCGCGTCATCAACAACGAGGCCGATAGCAAGAATCATCGCAAACATTGTTAAAGTATTGATCGAAAATCCCATCAGCACGAACGCACCGAAGGTACCAACCAAAGAAACAGGAATCGCCAGCAGCGGGATAAGCGTTGCACGCCAGCTGCCCAGGAAAATAAATACAACAAGAATAACCAGCGCCAAAGCTTCAAAGAAAGTATGAGCTACTTTTTCCAGCGCTTCGCGTACGAACTGGGTATTATCCTGAACAATAGTCAGCTCCATACCTTCCGGAAAACGCGTTTCAGCATCGGCCAATACGGCTTTGATGTTATTGACGGTTTCCAAAGCGTTAGCGTCGCTTGTTAAGTAAACAGGGAAAACAACAGAAGAACCGCCGTTCAGATAACCAGCAACGTTATCACTGCGGGCACCAGCTTCAATTTTCGCAATTTCTTTAAGCTTCAAGTTATTGCCGTTTTGAGAACGGACAATAATATTACCAAACTCTTCCGGAGTCGACAAACGCCCCTGGGCATTAGCAGAATATTGGAATTCCTGCTGCTCCGCTGTAGGACGCGTACCAATAGAACCAACAGGAGCCTGAATGTTCTGACTCTTGATTGCATTGGAAACATCATCTGCGGTCACACCCAACTGAGCCATTTTATCTGGCTGCAGCCATAGGCGCATTGCGTATTCCTGACCAAAAATATCAATACTGGAAACACCCTTAACGCGTTTGCAGGCATCAAGGAAGTTTGTCATCGCATAAGATGTAAGAAACATCGTATCAAACGTTCCATCAGGTGAGTGCAACGCAAAATACATGATGGTCTCGGCAGATTTCTTGGCTGTCGTGATACCGTAAGCACTTACCTCTGACGGCATGGAGGACGAAGCCTGAGAAACACGGTTCTGCACCTCTACAGAACCGATATCTGCATTTTTATCAAGATTGAAATATACGTCAAGTGTGTATTCGCCTACGCTGGTACTAGTAGAGTTCATGTACAGCATATTTTCTACACCATTAACTTTTTGTTCGATCGCCTGCGCAACAGATTCCTCAACAACCTCCGCACTAGCACCCACATAGTTCGTAGAAACGGCAATGTGCGGCTTGGTGATATCCGGGTATTGAGCAATTGGCAGGCTGAATCCGGCAATAGTACCAAGTAAGGTAATAAGTATTGCCAGCACTATCGCAAAGACCGGACGGTCTATAAAAAAGCGTGCCACAACTAGTTACCTCCTTAGGATTCTTTCAAAGATACAGCAGTATCCAATTCTGCCTCGGTCATCGGTTCAGGTTTTACCTCAGAACCCTGTTTAATTTTGTTGATGCCTTCGACAACAACCGTTTCGTTGCCTTCCAGACCACTTTCAACCAGCCACAAACGACCGATACGTGGCCCTAATGTAACTTCGCGCATGGATACTTTATTATCATCGCCAAGTACATAAACAAATTTCTTATACATAAGCTCGGTTACAGCACGCTGCGGAATCAGCTTAGCGTCATGTACAGTACCGCTGTTGGCCTGCAGATGAGCAAACATGCCAGGCAGCAGGATCTTAGCAGGATTTGGGAATTCAGCTTTCAGCGACAAAGTACCTGTCCCCTGCGTAATGCTGCGATTGACCTGATCGACACGGCCTTTTTCAGAATAAGTGCTGCCATCGCTCAAAACGATCGTCAGATTTTCCAACGACGCTCCACCTGCATCATTATGAGCGCTCAGAAGTTTTAAATATTCGTTTTCTGCCAGACTGAATTCTACAAATACCGGATCTGTATTAGAAATAGTAGCAAGAACAGTCTGACCGGCAGTAACATAGTTGCCTACAGAAAGATCATTGGTATCTATACGTCCGTCAAAAGGCGCAACGACATTAGTTTCTCCCAGATCAATATTGGCATTTTCCAGCAAAGCCTGCTGTGCATCAACAGCAGCCTGCGCCTGTTCGGCCTCAGCGACCCTGTTATCAAGCTCCTGCTTGGAAACAGCGTTCTGCTCATATAGCTTTTTATAACGCTCCAGATCACGGCTGGTACGAATCAAAGTTGCCTGGGCACTGGCAAGTCCGGCCTGTGCATTCAGAACTTTTGCCTGATATGTACGCTGATCAATAGTAAACAAGGTCTGTCCCGCAGTTATTTTTTCACCGCCCAGGAAATACTTTCCTGTGATCTGTCCACTGACCTGCGCCATCAAATTGACTTCTTTCTGCGCCTGCACAAAACCTGTATAGTCATAAACGATCGGCGTATCGCGTTTGATAACTTCCATCGTTTTAACCAACGTTGCCTGTGGTGCCTGCTGCTCTTTGCTGCAGCCAGCCAAAGCCATCACGGTAAATGCCGCTACCGCAACAGCCAAGGCCTTTTTCCTTCGGCCTTTATCAAAAAAACTCAGCATAAATATATCCTCCTCACGTATTCAAAAAAACGGCTGCGCCCTGTAAAAGGGCGCACGGCTCCGCTATTTTCAAGAATACTCTTATTATAGTTTATCGTAATTATAAACGCAACCGCTATTTTAACCGATTAAAGCCTTTTTTCTTAATTTTTCGTATTTTTTCTCTGTTTTTCACTATTTGCTGACTGACCAGTCAGTTCTCTTTAAAATAATTCCGGTTTCAGTAAAAACTTTTTCAGATCGCTTGCAGCCACCGTTGCTTCCAACCACTCGCCGGTTTCACTTCGCTGACAAAACACAAAATTAGTCCCGTTATAATACCAGCTTTCAGGAATACCTTTACTGAAATCCACCTTATCTTTCTTTGTCAGCAACCTTAAAACCGGAAGTAAATCGGCATCACGTAAATTCAAAACATCACCCAGTGCCAATTGTGCTCCAGTTTGTACATCAATATTTAATGGTATCTTAGCAAAAATTTCTTTTTCACCTTCATCCAGTACACCAAAAAACACCATACTGATAAACTTTTCACTGACGAAGGTCAATGTATAATCAAGTTCGCAGCCTCCAGTTGCCAGATTCTGCAAATAAGGACCAGCAATAATCGCAAAATCTCCATTGAGCTTATTTTGCACCTCAGGCGCCGCAATCGCAGTAAAAACAGGATAAGTTACGCTGCTGCTGTCATGCACCGCCTGCCTCGGTAAAATCCGCCAGTTTTTTTCATTATAGCTGCGATGGAATTTGTCGTCTTTATTTTTGCCGCCGCTGTAAAAAGTTTTACTAATTTCCAGCCACTGCTGCCATCATATGACCACACCCCGGCCAGCTTCCCAAGCAGGTCTTCCCTGTTTAACCCACTGATGTTTTGCAGCGACAACAGTTCCAAAATCCCGTCCTGCTCCATATCTACAGCAACCAGCGAATGTATTTTCCCGACATACGGGCGTCGATACCCCTTTAATAAGGTACCGTCAACGTCATAAAGCCCACGCTGTTCATAAAACTCTTTCTCTTTGGGAAGCAGTTCATAATTAGTGCTGCCGTCTGCAAAAGCAATTTTACTGCGAAAATCCGGCACAAATTCCGCAGTTGCCGCTACACCTGCATTATCGCTGCCAGTAAAAATCTCCTTCACCGCCTTAGGATCAGCAAAGTCAATGATACGATATTCTATACTGCCATCGTCGCCTCCCTGTCCAACAGACAAAATCAGCTGTTCGCCTCTGCCCGTAAACCTTGCTTTTTCTAAACTGCAGTCGTAACCGCCATTAATACTTGGTACATATGCCGTCAGCAATTCAGAGTCACTGCCTTTTAAAAGCAATAAAAAATCATTCCTGTAACTGCTGCCGCGAGTCATCTGACCACCATACAGTTCCACAGTTTCCAGACTGCCGTTGCCGTCAACATCCAGCTGCAACAGCGCCAGCGGTTCCTGCTCAGCCTGCTGTGCCGAAGCACTGTTCATACTGACCAGCAGTCCAGCTGCAAACATGGCTGCCGACATCATTTTTTTCAAATTTATGATATTTCCCATGCGGGCCTCCGTTCTAAAAAATACTTTCATCTTTATACATTATACCAATTCCTTTACCTTACTGAAAGTTTTTTCTATTTTTGTCTATAGATATTTAAATATTTATTTAAAAATTCTTCTTTTTTTCTGCAAAAAATACTGCAAAAAACTTGGAGATATTGTAAAATTATGAAAGACATTATTTTGTCTGCACTACATTTTTGTACTTAGCGTACAATATAAGGAAGGGAAATAAATGAAAAAAATCTTGATTTTGTTTACAGCAGTTTGTTTTATGTTCTTGATGGCAGGCTGCGGCGGTGAGGACAAAAAAGCCGCTGACCCCAAAGCAAAAACAGCAGTATCTCTGGGTATGCTTCGCCTTACCAGTTCTGCACCGCTTTTTATCGCTTTAGATAAAGGCTACTTTGCCGAAGAAAACCTTGAAATAGATCAACAGTGGTTTGACGCAGCTCATCCTATTGCTGTGGCTACAGCTTCCTCTAAAGTAGACGTCGGCGCTACCGGTATCACTGCCAGTCTCTTCAATATGGCTGCCAGCGGTCAACAACTTGCTATCGTTGCCGATAAAGGCCGTGAACAAAAAGGCTTTTCTTCCTCAGCACTTTTAGTCACCTCCGATAACTACAACAATGGAATTACCAAGCTCGAAGATATCAAAGGCAAACGCATCGGCATTACTCAAAAAGGTTCTACCTTCCATTATATGCTTGGGCGGATGCTGGAAACCAAAGGATTGACTCTTGAAGATGTGGAGATCGTACCGCTTGGCAAATTGAGTGCTGTTATGGCCGCTCTTGAAAGCAAACAAATCGACGGAGCCATACTCAACGAACCCAATATCACCAAAGTGCAGACTGCAGGCTATGGTAAACTTGTCACCCAAGTCGGTGACGTTATCCCCTTATCAAACCTCTGCCCTTTTCTTTTCTCCCAAATTCCTGAAAAATGAAGATGCAGCAGTACGTTTCTTAAGAGCATACAAAAGCCTGCAATTACTACTATGATGCAGCTATTGACAATAAAGACCCCAAAAAGCTGGACGAAGTCGTAGGCATTATCGCCAAATATGTTAAAGCTCCTGAAGCTGACATCAAGCTCGGCCTGCCTTATATCGATCGTGACGGCAAACTGCTGGACAGCGATATCCAGACTCAGATAGACTGGTATACTTCTCATGGCATGATCGAGGGCAAGCTTGATCCACAAGCCGTCACCAATACCAGCCTGCTCAGCAAGGCTATGCAAAAATAATTTCTCAACAAAGTTTTCCTTATTTTTATACTTTATCAAACAACACCGGAGGCAGTAGTTTAAATGAAATTAGTTATCGACAATGTCAGCAAAAATTTCATCGATCCTCAAGGCAAACAGCTGTCTGTACTTGAAAACGTCAGCCTGACTGTACACAGCGAGGAATTTGTAGCTTTGGTAGGGCCTTCCGGCTGCGGTAAATCGACTCTGCTCAATCTTACAGCAGGGTTGCTGTCACCAAGCGATGGGAGTATTTATTTCACAGATCTGACGGAAGGCCATACTCCTGCTATGGGCATCGTCTTCCAGGAAACAGGCCTGTTTCCCTGGCGCAGCGTTTATGAAAATATTGCCTTTGGACTTGAAGCCACAGGCGTACCAAAGACAGCACAGAAAGAACGGATCCAGCACTATATCAATTTAGTTGGACTCGGCGGTTTTGAAAAAGCCTTTCCGCACCAGTTATCCGGCGGTATGCGGCAAAGAGTCGGTATCGCCAGGGCGCTTGTCATAAATCCTGACCTCCTTTTAATGGATGAACCATTTTCTGCTTTGGACGCACAGACTCGCACGATCATGCAGGAAGAGCTTGTTACTCTTTGGGAAAAGACCAGACTCAGCACCTTATATGTTACTCACAATATTCAGGAAGCGGTAATGCTGGCTGACAGAGTCGTGCTTTTATCAAGACGCCCCGGTAAAGTCAGCAAAATCCTGACCATTGCAATTCCGCGAGCTGACAGGGAAAAAACTGAAAATACCGCTCAGATAGCCGAATTTATCCGCATCATCTGGGAACATATAAGCAGTGATGCCCGTGCGGCTCTGATGGAGGTGGAAGCTAATGGCTGAATATAAAATCCACAACCGTATGACTCACTGGCAGAAAACTTATCCGGCCTGGATATCTTTCGCTGCGATAGCCTTCTTACTGGCAGTATGGGAAATAATCTGCAGTACAGGTCTGATTTCCTCATTGTTTCTACCGGCACCAAGCGCAATCCTTACTGCACTCGGCAAGCTTATTACAAGCGGCGAAATCAGCCGCAGTCTGACAGCCAGTCTTTACCGCATTCTGCTGGGCTTTGCTTTAGGCAGCATCATCGGTTTGCTGGTAGGGCTCGTTACCGGCACCTCTGCGCTGATGGACCGAATAGGAACACCGATCGTCAATGCCCTTTATCCGATCCCAAAAATCGCTTTACTGCCGCTTTTTATTCTCTGGCTTGGAATCGGTGAATTATCTAAAGTCACTATCATTGCTTTGGGCGTTTTCTTTCCCGTTGCGATGAATACCTATTCAGGTGTCAAAAACGTCGACACATTGCTGATCAAGGTAGCTGTCAGCTTTAATGCCAGCTGGTGGCTGACGATGAAAAGCGTAGTTCTGCCGAGCGCATTGCCGGTAATCTTTGCCGGGCTGCGTCTGGCAGCGGGCACTTCACTGCTGCTGCTTGTAGCTGCCGAAATGATCGCGGCACAAGAAGGTATCGGCGCTTTGATCCTGCATTATGGAGATCTGATGATCACCGACCGTTTAATGGCCGGCGTTATCGTTCTTTCACTCTTGGGACTCATTTTCAATTTAGGTCTGCAATGGCTGGAACATAAAATAGTACCCTGGAAGACCCAAAGCAAATAAACATAAACCCCGCTGCGATTAATCGCAGCGGGGTTTATTTATCCAATTACATACATTCTCTGATAGCTTTCGCCATCCGTTTTACACCTTCGATGATTTTCTCTTCCGGCATATTGGAAAAATTGATACGCATATTACGGTCAGTTTTACCATTAGGGTAGAAGGCATCACCGGTAACGCCGGCAACCTTCATCTCGATACATTTGTGGAAAACCTTATCAGCACTGCAGCCCTGCGGGAAAGTCAGCCACAGGAACAACCCGCCTTCAGGATGTGTCCATTCCGTACCTGCCGGAAATTCTTCCGCCATAGTTTTTAAAATCAGATCGCGGCGTTTTTTATAAAGGGCTTTGATCTCTTCAACATGCTTATCCAAATCATAATTTTCCATATAAGCGTCAGCTATCCCCTGGTCAAAATTAGAGGTATGCAGATCGGCGCTTTGTTTGATTTTTACATATTCACTGACAACGTCCTTAGAGGCAGCGACCCAGCCTAAACGCAGTCCCGGACAGAAAATCTTGGAAAAAGTGCCGAGGAACATAACCAGACCTTTAGTATCCATAGATTTTAAGGACGGTAATATCTCCCCTTCATAACGCAGCTCGCCATAAGGGTTGTCTTCCAGCACAGGCAGATTATGTTTGTTGATCACTTCCATAAACTTTTTGCGGCGTTCCAAACTCCAGGTACGACCGGTCGGATTTTGGAAATCGGGGATAACATAAATAAATTTACAACGGTCGGTAGTGCTTAAGATTTTGTCCAATTCTTCCGGAATCAGACCAACATTATCAGTTGGCACTTCTACAAAAGTAGGCTCATAGGCATTAAAGGCATTAAGTGCACCCAAATAAGAAGGACTTTCACATAAAACAACATCACCGGGATCAAGGAACAATTTACCTGCAAAATCGAGACACTGCTGTGAACCGGTAGTGATCAAAATCTCATCCGGATCAACCTCAGTATGATATTTATCTTTCATTCTGGCAGCAATTTTAGCCCTCAGAGTCGGACGCCCTTCGGTCGTGGCATACTGCAGCAGCTGCTGACCTTCTTTTTCCACCAGGTCATGTGATACTTTAGCTATTTCTTTCACCGGAAACAGTTCCGGTGCCGGTAAACCGCCGGCAAACGAAATAATATCCGGCTGTGCCGTCAATTTTAACAGTTCACGGATTTCAGACGATTGCATACGTTCCATACGTTTAGCAAATTTCATAAGTTCTTCCCCTCCAACATTATTAGTTTGTACAATAATAGTAGCTACTTTGTACGTTTATAATTAAAAATTCTATCACTCTTACTGGAGCAAGTCAACGTATAAAATCAAAACGCAACAACTTTCTCGATTATTTGTTTACATTTGTCTTTTTAAAGCGTACCTTTTGCATCAGAGAATAAAAAAGAGCGGCTTTTAGCCGCCCTTTTATTATTCTTAGTACATACCACGATATTTCATAGCTTCTGCCAAATGACCCAAAGCTACAATATAAGCCGCTGTACGCATATTAACTTTATGCTCCTTGGCAGTATCGTAAACTTTCTTGAAAGCATCTATCATCAGACTTTCCTGTTTTTCGATAACTTCTTCTTCAGTCCAGAAATAACGATACAGGTTTTGTACCCATTCGAAATAACTTACAGTTACACCGCCGCCATTAGCGAGGATATCAGGTACAACGAGAATACCTTTTTTGTCAAGAATCTTATCTGCATCAGGAGTTGTCGGTCCGTTAGCACCTTCAACGATTACCTTGGCCTGTACCTTGGCTGCGTTGGCTTTAGTCAGCTGCAGTTCCATTGCACACGGAGCAAGGATCGTAACATCCATAGCCAGCAGTTCTTCATTGCTGATGGGTTTTGAACCTTTATAACCAACAACGCTGCCTGTTTTCTGCAGATGTTTTTCAACATCATAAGGATTCATACCTTTGGGATTATGGATGGCACCGTTGATATCACTTAAAGCAACGATCTTTACACCCATATCATGGATCAGTTTAGCAGTCCAGCTGCCAACATTACCAAATCCCTGCACAGCGCAGGTAGCCTGCTTCGGCTTAATACCCAAAGCTTTGATAGCCTCGCCGGCAGCTACCATAACGCCGCGTCCGGTAGCTGCGTTTCTGCCTAAAGAACCACCCAGACAGATCGGTTTGCCGGTAACGAAACCCGGTTCAAACTGGCCTTTAATCTTGCTGAATTCATCCATCATCCAGCCCATGATTTTAGCATTGGTATTCATATCAGGTGCCGGGATATCCATTTTCTCGCCGATGATCGGAGCGATCCTGTCAATAAAGCCGCGAGTCAAGCCTTCCAGTTCTCTTTCAGAAAGTTTAGAAGGATCAACAACTATGCCGCCTTTGCCGCCGCCGTAAGGTAAACCTGCAACTGCGCATTTGCAGGTCATCCAGAAAGCCAGAGTCTTTACTTCGTCCATGTTGACTCCGGGATGATAACGAACGCCGCCTTTAGCCGGCCCCATAATGGTGCTGTGCTGACTGCGATAACCGGTAAATACTTTTGTAGTTCCATCGTCCATACGAACAGGAATGGAAACCTCCAGAGTACGTTCAGGAGTTGCGATAATGTCCGCAGCACTCGGGTCAAGTTTCATGACCTCAATTGCTTTGTTCAGAGGAATTTTTGCCATTTCAAACAGATTCATAATGATGCCTCCTTTAAATATTTTTTAATTTAAGCATAATTTTATTACATTTCTAGTTATCCCTACATTCCAAAATACATAGTTGAATTTTGTATAATGTATCCCCTCAGCTTTATTATAACTCTAAGCACAAGCGGCAGTCTAGCTATTTTTATACGCACAAAGAAAATTTTTTGAAAATTTTAGCAATTTATACACTTTCTGCAAATTTATGCATTTTTAATATTTTCCACATCACAAACGAGGAAATTCCTCGTAAAGCTTCCCAAAATCCAAACCGCAAACGACCTTATTTTTGTATTGTTCCCGTAAATCTTCCATGCCATTGCGCAAATGCTTCGAACTGATACCATATTCTATTGAAAGATAGGCTTCCACAAAAGCTGCCAGATGATCGCAGCATTTTAACACAGTACCATCAACGGCCCTATATCCCTTACCGTTCTCATTATATTTTAGCCCAATCTCTTCCGGCCTGCAGGTAATCTTCTCACCGTCAACAACAGCCCGGTTACTGAATTCATCTTCAGTAAAGTACAGGATATCCTCATGCCAGCTATGCGGTAGCAGCGGCAGCAATTTTTCTGCAACCTGACGTTTTTCAATATCCTTGATCAGATCGTCCAGCCCCTGGATTGAGCGTTTGATCGGCGAAATAATGTCGCGGGTCAGCACCTCAGGCAGGTCGTGGAATAATCCACACAGAAAATCATTGACGATACGCTCATCTGAAGCCTGCATTTTTACAGCACAGAAATATGCCAGAGCAGCTACGATCAGCACATGGCCCATTACTGAAGTTTCCGGCACACGCGGAGACTGCGCCCAGCGTTTCTGAAAACGCAGCTGACCTACCAGATCAACAAACTTGCTGGTTTTACCTTTCAGCGACAATTTCTGCACTCCTGCAAGATCATAGTGATCCTCGATCTCACTTTCTATAGCCGCTTTCGTTTCCTCAACACCGTAAATGCCCTGATTGAAATGATAAATAATACCAAATTCCCACTGAGTGGCCAGATAATGTGCAGCACGCAGAAGTTTCTTTTCCATATAATTTTCCTGTGGTTCATCAAAATGTCTCTGCATTTTAGCCATAAAAACAGGATCCAGATCAGGTATCCGCTGCCGCAGTTCCTCATAAACCCAACTATTGAGTTTTTTACCATGCACACGCATCAATTCATGGAACACCGGCGGCTTGATATCAGTCAGCACGATCCGATGCAGAAATTCAAAAATACCGCCTTCGATCAGTACTCGCCAGTTCAGTTTTGCCTGATGATCCTGCTCCTCATACTTTGCAAGCACATACAAAATCATCATTTTATGCGCTTGCTTATCCAGCTCCGTGAAGCCGTTAGGACGGATTTGATCGTTCCAGCGCTGAATGTGCGCCGCTTCATATAAAAATTCTACAAAAACCTTATTCAGCATTTACTTCCAATCCTTTCATTATTTATAAAGCAGATACGGCCGCACCTGCTCAGCAAACTCCTGTGCTTCCCTGTCCCAACGCGGCAGCAGGCGCTCTAATGGCACCCCCACGCGCAAAGCCGTTTCGCCCAGGGCAATATCTATTTTATAGCCTTTACCGCCATAGCGGGCCGGGTAAACAACCTTGTCAGGATACAGTTCTTCAATGCAGCGCAGGATATTCGCCCCGGTAAGCGCGGCACGATATATCTCCGCATCAGTAATATAAATTTCCACACCCTGGCACAGCTCTTTTGCAAACGCTCCGTAAGCTGGAATAAAAGCCGCCGGTCTGAAATACACGCCTGGCAGCTGCAAACTGTTCAATTTATCCGCAACCGCATCTTTTTCAGCAAAGGGAGCACCTACATAATAAAATGGTTTTGTTGTTCCGATACCAACCGAAAGGTTAGTATCCCCCAAAATACCCGTAGTCACGTAATATAAAGCCGTAGCAGCTGTAGGTATCTGCGGCGAAGTGCCTACCCACGGCAGCCCCGTATCCTGCCAGTACATTTTCCGCTGCCAGCCCTTCATCGGAATCACCGTCAAATCAAGGCCAAGCTTCTGCGTATCGTTGATATATCTGGCATATTCCCCGATAGTCAGTCCATGACGCAGAGGCACCGGATAAAGGCCGATAAAGCTTGTCTGTTCTTGACGCAGCAGCGGCCCCTCCATCAATCCCCCAATCGGGTTGGGACGGTCGAAAACAACAAACTTTTTACCGGCTTTAGCACATTCTTCCATAGCATAGGCCATAGTTGAAACATAAGTATAATGCCGGGCACCCACATCCTGAATATCAACAGTCATCACATCGATCGAATCCAGCATCGCCGGCGTTGGCCGTCTTGCCGCTCCATACAGACTGTATACCTTCACACCTTTATATTCAGCGCCGTCCACATCGTCTCCGGCAGCCACGGCGCCGAACAAACCATGCTCCGGCACAAAAATCCCTGTCAGATCAGTATGCGCCAGTAAAATATCCTCACTGCTGCGCAGCTTACTGTCAACACCGGTCTGATTTGTAATCAGACCCACACGCTTCCCTGCAAACAGCTGCTCATACTCGCCGATGCGTTCGATCCCTAACGTTACCGCCGGGCTATGCACAGATTTTTTATCCTGATCACGCCTGCCGGCATCAGCGCAGCCGGTTATTAAAACAACTACCAACAAAATCAATGCCAGTATCAATCGTTTCATTAATAAAAAGCCTCCAAATTTTGGAATTTTTCCGCAAAAAATCATCAAAAACTGTCATTATTGCGTATGAGTATCAATATTCTCTGTTTTTTAGCAAAATACCTCTAAATTTTACAAAAAATTATTGAATTTTTGGGTCAAATCTGTATATAATAAGTTGTTATCTGCATAAGGATAAAATCTGCATTACGAAAGGTTGTGACAAGCAAAAAATGAAAGAAATGGTCCGTTTACAGGGAATCACAAAAAAATTTGGTAATAACGTCATTATCCCCTCTCTCGATCTGACAATTTACGATGGAGAATTTATTACGTTGCTCGGTCCTTCCGGCTGCGGCAAAACCACTTTGCTGCGCATGATTGCCGGTCTGGAAACTCCTACCGAGGGCAGTATCTATCTGGACGACGAAAACGTCACTGCCTTGCCGCCCTATAAACGTGATGTGAATATGGTATTTCAACATTACGCGTTATTCCCTCACATGACTGTTGAGGAAAACATAAAATTCGGCCTGATGATGAAAAAAGTTCCTGCCGATGAACAAAAGGAACGTGTTGCTCAGGTCCTTTATCTTACCCAGCTCGAAGAGTTCCGCAACCGCCGTCCCCAGCAAATGTCCGGCGGACAGCAGCAGCGTGTCGCAATTGCCCGCGCTTTGGTCAACAATCCCAAGGTCCTCTTACTGGACGAGCCTTTGGGCGCGCTGGATTACCAGCTGCGCAAAAATCTGCAGCTGGAACTGAAAAACCTTCAGCGCGGTCTGGGTCTGACATTCATCTATGTAACGCACGATCAGGAAGAGGCATTGACCATGTCTGACCGCATCGTCGTAATGAATAAAGGCGTTATCGAACAGGACGACAATCCTGATAATATTTATCATTATCCTTCCACAAAATTTGTTGCCAAATTCATCGGCGAAAGTAATTTCTTCGATACTGAAACTGAAACTTTGGCCCTGCGGCCGGAAAAGCTGAACCTCTGCGAAGAAGCTGAAAGCGAAGACAAAGCCGCAGCGCACCCCGAGCCTGCTTTTTACGGCACCGTCGTCGATGTTGTCTTCTACGGCACTATCGACAAAGTCTTTGTCCGTCTTGACAACTCGAACCAGACCGTAGTCGCATATCAGTACTTTGACGACGTCAAACGCTGGACGCCCGACGAACGCGTCGGCATCTGGTGGTACGAAAGAGACGAGGTGAAAGTACAGCGATGATGAAAAACGGTAAACTGCTGGTAGCGCCGGCCCTGCTCTGGCTCAGCATATTTTTCGTCATACCGCTGCTGATCGTCGTTGCAGTGTCCTTTGCCGGACGCACACCGTATGGACAGGTCATCTTTTCTTTTACCATTGATAACTACCTGCGGTTTTTGGAACCCTTATACCTTAAAATTTTTGCAGATACCCTGGTCGTAGCTATCGTAACTACGCTTGCCACGATCCTGATGGGGTACCCGCTGGCCTATACCATAGCCCAGCTGCCTAAAAAATGGCAGCAGCCAGGTCTGATACTGGTTATGATCCCTTTCTGGATCAATTTTCTGATCCGTTCCTATGCCTGGGTCATTATCCTGCGTTCACAGGGCGTAGTCAATACGCTGCTGTTGAATCTGGGCCTTATCGACCAGCCGCTGCAGATGCTTTACAATGATATGGCCGTTATGCTTGGTATGGTCTATGCACTGCTGCCCTTTATGGTGCTGCCGATCTATGTATCTATCGAACAGCTGGATACCCGGCTTTTAGAAGCAGCATCCGATCTGGGTGCCAAACCGCTGACAGCCTTTCGTAAAGTTACTCTGCCCCTGACCATGCCCGGTATTGCTGCCGGTACAATTCTGGTCTTCATTTCTTCGCTGGGGATGTTCGTTGTTCCCGACGTTATGGGCGGAGCTAAATCGGCGCTCATCGGCAATCTCATCCAAAACCAGTTCCTGTCAGCCCGTGACTGGCCCTTTGGCTCGGCGCTCTCCATAGTGCTGGCCGTACTGAGTCTGGTGCTGATCATCCTGTACTACAAAGCTCTGCAGGCACAGGAAGGAGGTGACGGCGATGCAAAAGACGTGGCGTAGCCATCTGATGGTAGCCTATTCTTTGGCTATTCTGGCTTTCCTTTATCTGCCGCTGCTGATCCTGGCCATGTATTCTTTCAACGAATCAAGGATCAACGCCGTCTGGACAGGCTTCACCTTCAACTGGTATGAAGCTCTTTTCCAAAACCGCCGCGTTTTAGAGGCACTCACCAACAGCCTTTTTATTGCTGTGATCTCTACAATAGCCTCGACTACGCTGGGCACGATAGCCGCTATCGCGCTCAATCGTTACCAATACAAGTACAAACCGGTCATCAACGGCCTCTTATACCTGCCGATCCTGATCCCGGAAATCGTTATGGGTCTTTCCCTGCTGGTACTATTTGCTCAGGCACAGGTACCGCTTGGTAAAACTACCCTTATCCTTGCACACATCACCTTCTGTGTTTCCTTCGTTGTCATCACTGTCAACGCCAGACTGGAAGGTATGCGGCATGAACTGGAACAGGCAGCAATGGACCTGTATGCGACTCCGTGGAAGACCTTCCGCTACGTCACATTACCGCTGGCACTGCCAGGTATCGTGGCCGGCGCTCTGATAGCCTTTACGCTATCTATCGACGACTTTATTATCAGCTTCTTTGTGGCAGGTCCCAATTCTACTACGCTGCCGCTTTACATCTACTCTATGGTCAAACGCGGCATCTCACCCGAGATCAACGCCCTGTCCACACTGCTGATGTTCGCAACGATCACGCTGGTCGTGATCGCTCAGATCCTGCAGCCGCAGCACACATCTGATAAAAACTCCGATTGATATCACAACTAACTGTGATACAATATAAACAACAAATAAAATGATGAAAGGGTGATCCGACAATGAAAAAACTTTTTGTTTTCCTCATCGCTGTTTTAACGTTGGCTCTCATGGGCTGCGGCGGTGACGCTCCCAAAAAGGACGCAGCAGCTCCCGCCGGCGGCGACAAGCAAGTGCTGAACCTGTTCAGCTGGGCCGACAATTTCGATCCGGAGGTCATTGCCGAATTTGAAAAGCAAAACAACTGTAAAGTAAATTACGACGTTTTTGCCAATAATGAAGAACTGCTGGCCAAGATCCAGGCTGGCGGCGCGCAATACGACCTCATCCAGCCCTCCGATTACATGGTAGCAACTATGCTGAAACTGAACCTTCTGGAAGAGCTGGATCTTGATAAAATACCCAATGCCAAAAATATCGTCAGCAGCTTGAAGGCTCCTGTTTACGATCCCACCGGCAAGCATTCCCTTGTTTACACCTGGGGCATTACCGGCATCGTCTACAACAAAAATTTTATCAAAGAAACTCCCACCTCATGGGAAGACCTGTGGAACCCGGATTATAAAGGCCGCGTGATTCTGCTTAACGACAACCGCGAAGTTATCGGTATGGCGCTGAAGAAAAACGGCTATTCCAACAATTCCACTGACCAGGCTCAGGTAGAAAAAGCTTTTAATGACCTGAAAACGCTGGCTCCAAACGTACTGGCTTTCGACACCGATACTATCAAGCAGAAATTTATCGCAGAAGAAGCCTGGATCGGTACTATGTGGTCAGGTGATGCTTCCTACACCTACAAAGACAATAAAAACATCGGCTTTGTGATCCCCAAGGAAGGCGCTACCATCTGGGCAGACACCTTTGCTATTCCCAAAGGCGCTAAAAACAAAGCTTTAGCTGAAAAATTCATCAACTTCATTTACGAACCCAAGATCAGCGCTAAAAACTACGAATATATCGGCTATAACGACCCTAACGAAAAAGCAATGGAATTCCACAGTGAAGAATTCCGCAACGATCCCATGCTCAAGGTCGGTATGGATAACATCGACAAAGGCGAATGGCTCATCGATATCGGCGAAGCCCTGCCTATGTATGACCGTTATTGGACTGAACTCAAAACCGCTAAATAAACACGTAGCGACCTCTGTTTATTTAACTCTGCTTTAAGATCAGGCTGTCTCCCATGAGGCAGCCTTTTTTATAACACATTAAAGGGGAAGTGTTTAGCTTTATGAAAAAACTTACATATTTACTGACCGCTCTCTACTTTGCCGTTCTGCTGGGCGGCTGCGGATCAGACAACTCAGCTAAAGATGCCGGAGCGCCCCAGGTCCTGAACCTTTACGGGTGGGCAGATTATTTTGATCCCGATGTTATATCTGATTTTGAAAAGCAAAACAACTGCAAAATCACCTATGACGTTTTTTCTAACAATGAAGAACTGCTGGCTAAAATGCAGGCAGGCGGAGCCCAGTTTGATATCATCATGCCTTCCGACTATATGGTAACTACCATGCGCAAGCTGGATATGCTGGAAAAACTGGATCTTGCCAAGATCCCCAATGCAAAATACATCAGTGCTGACCTGCGCAAGCTGCCCTTTGACCCGACCGGCGAATATACCCTGCCTTATACCACCGGCATCACCGGTATCATCTATAACAAAAAATATGTCAAAGAAACTCCTGCCAAATGGGACGATCTGTGGAACACGGAATATAAAGGACATGTACTGCTTTTGAATGACTGCCGCGAAGTTTTCAGTGTAGCCCTGAAAAAACATGGCTGGTCTAATAACAGCACTGACCCGGCTCAGGCAGAAGCAGCCTTCAAAGACTTGAAGCAGCTCAACAGCAGCGTTATTGCCTACGATACCGAAAACCTGAAACAAAAGTTTATTGCTGAAGAAGGCTGGATCGGCATTATGTGGTCAGGCGACGCCGCCTTTACCTACAGAGAAAATAATAATGTCGGTTTTGTTGTCCCAGATCAGGGCTCACTGATCTGGTCAGATAACTTCGCCATACCCAAGGGCTGTAAAAATAAAGAACTGGCCGAGAAATTTATGAACTATATGTACGACCCCAAGGTCAGCGCTAAAAACTGGGAATTTATGAACTGCGCCAATCCTAATGACGAAGCACTCAAATATCATTCCCAAGCCTACCTTGATGACCCCATGCTGAAAATTGGCAAAGAAAGCATCCCCAAAGGCGAATGGCTGACCGATATCGGCGACAGTATCACTATGTACGACCGTTACTGGACTGAGCTGAAAGCTGGTCAATAATAACAAAACAGGTTCACCGCTAAAGCGGTGAACCTGTTTTTATTAACCTGCATCTCAGCCAATCAGCTGCAGCAGTTCATCGATATTCTTTTTACCAAAGCTGATCTTATCATTATAAATCAGACAAGGCACACTCATAATTTTATATTGCTCGCGCAGCTCCGGGAACAAATTGATATCAAATACATCTATCTCGATCCCGTCATTTTCAACTGCCAGCCTGCCGGCTGCCATTACCAGCTCGGGGCACATCGTACAGGACAATGAAATGACTACCTGCAGCTTTTTACTTCCGCTCAGTGCTTTGACCGCAGCCAACTGTTCCTCACTGATAGCCTGACCCGGCCCGGCCGCATTATACAGTGTCACGATAAATGAATTAAACTCATGACCTCCCGGCACACCGTGAAAACGGAATCCTAAAGACGTTCCATCCGCACGGCAGACCTCGATATATGGCAGCCCGTTTGCAGCCTCCCCGGCTTCTTCCCAGCGCAGATGAGCGCTTAAGGGCGTCAGCTCGTTTAAAAAGCCGCGTATTTCTGCCGCCGCCCGGCTGTTATCCAATGCGGCCCGCAGTAATAAATCATCTGTAAATTTTGCAAAAACAGGCGTCAGCTGCGTTTTAATAGCTTCCGAAATAAACGCGCCGTCATCGGCAGCAGCTGCTTCCGTCTGCTTAACTGCCGGCTCCGCGATTTGCTTTTTAGTTACTGCAAAACGCGGCAGCTTCAACTTATCGTGCAGCTGTGCAGCATATTTCTCAAGCGAAGTAGCCGCTTTGGCGCCGTCAGACACCGCTGTGACCACCTGCCGCAGATTTTTGATGCACAAGTCACCGGCGCCATAAACGCCGTCCAGATTAGTCTTTTGATCCATATCGGTGACCAGATAACCTTCACAGTCAGTTTCCAGACCGTTCAACAGCGGGCCGCCTACAGGAACATACCCGGCAAAAACAAATACGCCGAAGGTCGCGTCACTGGTCTCATAACGTGTACGTTCACCGGTCTTGCAGTTTTCATAAACAGCATAACGCAGTACGTCTCCTCCGCCGACTTCCAGCATGGCAGTATTATACAGTACTGTTATCTGCTCGTGCCGTTTCGCTTCATCGGCGATCGACCCGGCACAGGTAAAATCATCACCGCGCACCAGCACTGTCACATGCCGCGCATAACGGGTCAGAAAAATCGCTTCTTCGGCAGCAGCAAAACCACCGCCCACAACAAATACATCCAGGCCAGTAAAAAATTCGCCGTCACAGGTAGCACAATATGCTACGCCGCGCCCGCGGTATTCCGACTCGCCTGTGAAACCCACCTGCCGTGGCACGGCTCCCATAGCCATGATCACACCCAGCGACTTAAAGGTTCCCTTATCGGTATGCACCTCTTTGATATCGCAGTCCAGCTTACTTTCCAAAGCCTCTGCCAGTAAAAACTCCGCCCCGAAGCTTTCTGCCTGCAGACGCATCTGCTCAGTAAGCTCTTTACCCGTAGTTTTTAAAACGCCCGGATAATTTACCACCTCGGAAGTAATCGTGATCAGACCGCCGATCTTCTCTTTTTCGATAACCAGCGTCTTATACTTGGCCCGAGCCATATAAACGGCAGCGGCAAGGCCCGCAGGCCCGCCGCCGATGATGATGACATCATACATCCGGTCCATGATCAGATAATCCCTACCAGATCAAGGCTGGGTTTCAAAGTGCTTGCGCCAGGCTGCCATTTGGCAGGGCAGACCTGATCGCCATGTTCGGCAACAAACTGCGAAGCCTGCACACGGCGCAGCAGCTCATCAGCATTACGTCCGACATTGCCGGCAATAACTTCATAAGCTACGATCCTGCCTTCCGGATTAACGATAAAGCTGCCTCTTTCGGCCAGGCCGTCAGCTTCGATCATCACATCGAAATCTCTTGCCAAAGCCCCGGTCGGGTCAGCCAACATCGGATACTGTATTTTTTTGATCGTATCCGATGCATCATGCCATGCCTTATGGACAAAATGAGTATCGCAGGATACGGAATAAATCTCGCAGCCGATTTTTTTGAATTCTTCGTATTTATTCGCCAGATCCTCTAACTCAGTCGGGCACACAAAAGTAAAATCAGCCGGATAGAAAAAGAACACCGACCATTTCCCTAAAATATCTTTTTTAGTAACCTCTTTAAAATCTTTGCCTACATAGGCCTGAACCTTAAAATCGTTAACTTCCTTGTTGATCAATGACATAATCACTGCCTCCTTATATAAAAATAAATTCAGTTGCTTTAGTTAGCGTTCGCTAACGCACCTTTAATATAACATATGTCATTTAAAAACGCAAGGGAAATTTATTTGAAATTAATAATTATTATTGCAATCGTTTTATACCCTCATAAACCAAAATGCTTTTAAAAGACTCTGTACCGTATAAATTACTGCTAACAATATAAGCAGAAAATAACAAAGCAAATCAGCGATATGAAACTTACTTCATATCGCTGATTTTTTACATTACTAAAATTAGTACTGCCATATAACAGTGCCTCAAATCCTCACTTAAAACGTGAACCTTAGCCCGGCATTGACGCTCCACTTTTTGTTGATGTCGCCGCCGAAGCCGCGCGTCACTTCACCGTAGAAGTTGCCCGTTTTGCTGATCCTGACGTTACCGCCCAGACCCAGCTCAAACCATGTATCACCGTAATCACTATGTTCTCTCAAAATATCGTTGGTCCCACCTGCATCCGATGTCAGCTGCAAATCACGCTCCCCTGCAAATTCGTGTAGCAGGTCGGCTTTGATATAGATATCGCTGTCGTTTTTGACCTTTTGTCCCAAAACAAAGCCGATACGCCCGATAGCACTGTTCATGCCTTCGATATAGCCGTTGGCTCCTCTGTCGGTAGTGTAGCTGATGCTATTTATTCGTCCCATCGTAAACTGTGCCTGTGGTTCGAAGAAAAGACCCTGATGATAATCAAAACGCTGTCCGTATTCCACACTTATACTGTAGACATGGTGCTTGTAGTCAGCTTTGTCCGGATAACCGCCATAAGATTTCAGATCCGTTGTAAAACTGCCGTAACGGGCTGTGACGTTGGTATAGGTGCCGCGATTCCCCTGCCAGACACCATATAAACTTAACGCTGTCAGTTTGTCCTTACCGCTGCCGTAGGCATAGCTACCTGTGCCATCACCGTAATCAATAGCTGCACCGTAAACACTTTTATCGGCAAATATTTTATCATAACCCAGTTGGTACAGGTCATAGCGGCCTTCGTAACCGCTGCCACTGAAGCGTCCGGTCTGCGTACGAGCCCAAATCCCGTTGTCATGCTCAGCACTTCCATGCAGCTCACCCAAGCGGCTGCGCAGGCTGTCCGCGGTGTTGCGCCACATGGCGTAGCTGTTCTCGGCGTCAAACAGCAATACTTTGGTATCATTATTCGCTGTTTTCACGATTCTTGACATACCACTGGTTGGTCTCTTTATTTAAAACAGGTGTCGCATCCCACAAGCCACCGTTATTAGCGGTAATTCCTTCGAAGTTCAACCTGCCGCTCTGGTCATCGATCAACAGCAGCCTGCCTGTCAGTTCCGTATCACTGACGATGCTCTGATCGTTGACATAAACAGCATACGTTGAAACAACACTGACGTTACCTCCTGACACAGTCACAGAACCTATATTGTTCCCGATATTCAGTGACCCGCCATCAACTACATTTATCTTGGCTCTGTTGGAATCTATTGTACAAGTGCCACCGCTGGCGACATAGACACTATCATAATCATCAGTACTGGCAATACTTCTGTTCTCGCCGACACCAACACTGTAACTACTGGCAGCCTCGGCCTTGCTGAAAACCATTTCGTCCACATAGCCTGCCAGTATGGGTAAAACTTCATAGGCATATGATTGCATTTCTTCCTGCTGAGCTTCGCTGACTGACTGTTTAGGCGCTGGCTCCTGCTGTTCTGTCATAGCCACTGCCACTGCCGGCGCAGCAGTGTTGACCAGATTCATCCCCATAACCACCGTTGCCAGAATACTTTGTACCTGTAATTTTGTTTCTCTCTTTTTCATCACTGCTCACCCTTTGTCTTCTTTTTATTCACAGCTTGTTCTTGCGGCTTTAATTTATAGTCTTCCATCAACCGATCAATGACTTTATTCACAGCTTCCGGCGTAATGTAGCGGCTGCATTCAAACTGTCTGTCGCTGCCTTTTAGCCGTGGACACCATTCAAAGTCCTTATGGTCAAATACTACCCGCGTATCATTCCAGCAGCCATTGCAAACATGGTAGCTAATGACTCGGTACGGCGTCTCAAATTCATTTACCGGCAGTGTAAAACCGCTGATCAGCACTACCGGTATCCCCACCCCATTGGCCACCCAGCTAAGCCCGCTGGACAGACCTATGAAAAAATCAGCATGGTACAAAAGATCGATCCGCTCCTGCAAGGGTCTGCGCCCGGTAAAATCTTCCGCGCCGTAAGGAATGATGTTAAATCGGCTGCCCATACCATAATTATTTTCTCTATCAATGCACAGTACTCGGTAGCCAAGTGTTTTAAGGTGTTTTACCACGTTCAGCCAGCCACGTCCGTTGTTCCAGTATTTGGCCTGACTGCTGGCCTGCGCCGCGATGCAGACGTATGGATCTTTAATCCTGCGTACTTTATCCCTCGGTAACAGTTTAATACACTGTTCGTCTACTTTTAGTCCCAGAATACAGGGTGCGTTTTTATGCAGCCCCACTACTCTGAAATCTGTCGGCTGGTGTTCCCTGTCATCACATGGAAAGAAAATGCCCATGTAATAACTAGCATAAAGACCGTCCGGCCGTTCTTCCGATTGGACAAAGTTGATCTCCGGATAGCCCGGCTTGATGATCTCGATCATCTCTTCCGCCATAGCGCAGTATAAATCGCACTCATGCTTTTTTCTAAAGACTTCGGCATAAGGGAACCATGCCAAAATATCTCCTAAAATACCGACAGGAAATTTTATAAGCACTTTTTTCCCCTGTAAATCCAGGTCATGGGCAAAAATCAACTTATCTCTTTCGTAGACCTCGATGCGGAAATCGACAAAATACTTTTTACTACTGGTCACAAGCACGCCGCTGGCATTAGAATCGTACAATGTCAAACAGGCTTCCCGGTCCAGAAATCGTACCCTGTAATCACCAGCCGGCACTTCGACACGAGCGCCGTAGTTAAAGTCGAACCTGATACCCTCAAGGCCGCTGTCCTGAGTAACAGCCCCAGCGTAAAAGCGCATATAGGTTTTTGCAGCGGTGCTGTCAGAATTGTCCTTACAGCTGTCTTTATCAACAGTTTTGCTACTGCTGGTGCAGTTTCCCCTGCTTGACACTTCTTTTTCCAGATGTTCAGACTGCCGGCCTTTCTCTGCTGCTTTCACTTCAGCCATCTTACTACTCCTTTACGCTCAGCCTCTTTTTCTGCTTATGACGCTCAATTTTTATATAAATACAGCATCTGCAAAATCTGCTGCACTTCTTCCCGCATATAAACTTCCTGTCCGCTAGTCTTATGCGCCTTTGCACTGGCGGCTTTGGCTTCCGCCGACTCTGGAAATGTTCGGGCATCAAAGATATTTTCCATCGTGCAGCCGAAAGCATTAGCGATGCGCAGCAACAGCTTCAAATTTATTTTTACATGACAATGCTCAATATTACTCAGGTGAGTCTTGCTGATACCGATACGCTTTGCCAACTCCCGTTGGCTGAGCTGACAGGCAGCGCGCAGGAATTTGATGTTGTTTCCGAGTTGCTGTAAACATTTTTCGTCATACATTTTAGCGTCACCACCCTTGCTGCAATTTTAAATATTTTTAGTTACATATCTTTATATTAAAACAATTTATTATGCATCATTAATTTAAAAACATTTGTTAAAATAATATTCTAATTTATTATAGCACGTTTGTACCCCCCCGCAAGACACTTACTTTGAGACTGTGTAAACCGTCTTCGAGTCTTGCCCGGCGCATTCCGCAGGCGGCTTTACAACTGTAGGCGTCTGCGCTGGTTTACATTGCTTTCTGTATGCTATGCCGATTGCGTCTGCGTAATTAAAATCTACAATAAAAAATTCCTGCACCAGCAGGCTGGGTAAAATAAAAAACGCAGACTATACAGTCTGCGTTTTCATTTCATTTGCAATTAATTATATTATGATTTTGTCCCGTCCTGTGTTTTCATATCTATCAGAGGTTCATATCCGACCGGCGGCTCTGCTGCCAGCCACTGCTGCTTACGGTCACCGGCTGCAAACAGATGCGAATCGAACCACATATAGAAGAATTTTTCAGCCGGCACAACAACGTAGCCGTCCTGTAAATGATCGGCCGTATCATAAGGATCAGCCATAATCAGTACGTCACTGCTGGTTAGGTCATCCGTGCCCATTGTGTCATAGCCGATAATAACACGCCAATGCCCGCCCCAGTCTACATTTTCTACCATAATAGGTACATTGCGTTTAAGATGCTCGACTACAAATGCTTTGAATTCCTGTGTATTCTGCGGTGTTTTATCTTTATCAGCTGACGAAGTTACCTGCCAGCCTTTTTTCTTAAAATATTTGACCATACCTTTAGTATTAGTCCCGGTATAGGACTTTGTCCCCATAATCTTGCCGATCGCCAGTTCATCTTCCTCGCTGCGTCCCTGAAAATGTTCGACCACCATCAATGCAGCGGCAGGGCCGCAGGTATATTCGGTAGTTTGCTGGTAGGTACGGAACTTCGGCAGCAGCACAAGCGAATCAGTAGGCTGCATATTATAAAAATCGAGCTGCTGAAAATAAGGCGATTTAGGCACATTGGCCAGTCCATTGTAGGACGACGCCCCGGCACTTTTGGTATCATAATTTGACGGATATGGTATCTGATTTTCATTACTCATACCCAGCATCAGCAACGCTGATGCTGCAACAAGCAGTGCGGCAAACAATTTCTTTTGTGGCATTAGCTTCCCTTCTTTCTAGTGACGTTTCTGCCAGCCTCTGACTGCTTCCTCTAAAGCAGACCTTTCGTTAGGCAGATTGGTGCTTTGCACTCTCTGTAATAAATATCGCATAGCGTCCCTGATCTTGCTTTTATCTTCTAACAGCACAAGCACATCATGGCCGCTGATCGCCAGATCCTTAGTATGAACAGGCATTTTACTGCGGGCCAGTTCCAGCACCGCCGTTCCCAAAGCGCGTCCTTCCTCCATCAGTTCGGTATTCTTACCGGCGTGAGTAGCACCCATATCTGCTAAAAATACTGCTACCAGCTGTTCAAAAGCAGCAGTCATTTCATGACTATCTTTAAAATTACCGCCGGCCGCCTCGCTGCGCAGCCAACGCAGCAATGTACGTTCACCCGTTACCAGCATCGGTGCGAAGCGCATATGCCTTGACACCAGCCATACTACTCTTTGCACAAAAGGAGCCGGATAACGCAGCCGACTTAAAATAACTTCTGCCATAACGGCGCTTTCAGCTTCGTGACCATGATCACTGGGCTGACCTTCTTTATTAAGCCTGCGGATACCAGGAAGACCTTTAGCTACATCGTGCAAAAGCAGGGCCCAACGTATTGCCAGCTGACGCGGACTGTTATCAACAGCAGCCAGAGTATGCTCCCATACATCGTAGCAGTGAAAACGCTGGTTCTGCGGCAATCCCGCCAAATGCTCCAGCTCCGGCAAAACATATATTTCCCGATAAGTTCCCTGTTCACGCACACGGCAGCGTCCGGCCGCCAGCCCTGTCGCCATCAGCAGCATCAGTCCCTTGCCGGCCCATTTGCCGAGCAGCAGCTTATCCAGCTCTGTCCGCACACGTTCCAATGATAGCCCGGCACTGCGGCTAACAGGAAAGCTGTAGCTCTGCGGCAGGTAATACGGCGTCTGCGGCTGTCCAAATGCCGGGCCGCGCCCTGCCGCTGTACATAATCAAAGCCCAGCTGACCTACAAAGCGGCAGGCTCTGTACATACGCAAAGCATCTTCCTGATAACGGGCTGGCGCATCACCGACAGTACGCAGTATTTTCTGCTGCAGGTCCTGCCTACCGCCGTGATAATCGTATACATTGCCGGACTGATCCAAAGCCATGGCATTGACGGTAAAATCGCGCCGCGACAAATCAGCCTCCAGGTCGTCACAATACCAGACCTGCTCCGGTTTATGCGCATCCCCGCCGTAGGCTTCGCCACGGAAGGTAGCAATTTCTACCGTTTGGGAGTCCCGATGCACAACAACGACACCGAAGTTCTGCCCCAGTTCGCCAACAACAGTAAACCCGGCCGGTTCTAAAAAATGCTGATAACAGACTCGGGGCGGGCCGATGTTGCAACGTCAAAATCGCCGGGTGCCTTTCCCAGCAGCAGATCGCGTACGGCACCGCCTACAACATAGGCTGCAAAGCCCTGCTCTGTAAGCAGCGTCAATATTCTGTTGATAATGGGCGGCAATAAAAATCGCCTG